>SXGQ01506635.1_pt1 | contig 19357 bp, 21 predicted proteins | sample 3178371 | NCBI WGS metagenome assembly SXGQ01 (sample SAMN11356859, study PRJNA531348) | freshwater metagenome | isolation source: freshwater sample F1-20 | place: China: Fuxian Lake, Yuxi | collected 2017-12-25 | reverse complement strand
GGTGTCTGTTGTCATGACATGAAGGTTATGGCGATGGTGAAGGTACCGTTTTGGTGTGCGCGTTTGGATAGACCAAGACCTATGTACTGGAGATGGCCTGTGTGTGGATCATTGCCCCGAAGTCTTTGTTCAGCTCGAGGATGGAATTGCTTATGTGGCCACCGATGGGGCGCCCATGAACGACCCAGGAGGGTCTGGATCCTTGGTTGAAGTGGAATATAAAAACATTTCAGCGGTGGTGCTTGCAGCAGACGTGTGCCCCGGTGAATGCATCTTTATTGAGTTATAGGGGTTATCTGTGGCTTCAAGCAACGGGTTCAGTTGTTTGAGACAATGAATAGAGTTTCGTAAATAAAGTATGTATATCAACGAAAATAACTTGTGATTATTTACATATGTGACACAGGGAGCATTTAGAGTGCTCCCAATGTCACTACGTAAAAACCTTGATCATCTCGAGCATGGCCTTGCCGATGCTTTGGGGGTCATGGGTGAATGGTGGACTCCATTAGTGATCTGGAATATCGATCAGGGCTCACATCGTTTCGAACAGTTGCAATCATCGCTTGGCATTGCCCGAAACATTTTGACAAATCGCCTAAAGACACTTGTTGATTACAAAATCGTTGAGAAGCGCGAGTATTCAAGCAAGCCCCGTCGTTACGAATATCACCTCACTGCACGAGGCGAAGCACTTATTCCCATCCTGGCTGAGCTGGAGAAATGGGGAGCAAAGAGGGTCAGGAAATAATCAGACTAGGGTTGGCTTGATATGAAGCGATCCACACTGATATTTCCGGCACTAGCAATTGCTGTTGCAGTCGGGTGTGTGTCTTCGTCCTCGTCTGCCACGAGCGCATCGGTGGAAGCGCGTAAAACAACGACCACCCTGAAGAAAAAGAAAGTGGTGACCACCACAATTGCTCCCAAAGGCTCAACTGTCACCAACACGGCACTTGCGGTTTTGGCAACCATTACTGTGCAGAACGAACGTCCAAAGGGTTATTCACGTTCATTGTTTAAACATTGGATAGATGCCGATGGTGACAGCTGTGATACGCGGGAAGAGGTTCTGATTGCCGAATCAACGTCACGCGCACAGGTAGATGCCTACGGTTGCAAAGTGATTGAAGGCGACTGGCTGTCGCCCTATGACAACGTGGCTCACACCAATCCGAGCGGTCTTGATATTGATCACATGATTCCGTTGAAAGAAGCATGGGATTCAGGTGCGTGGGCATGGAGCACTGCCAAACGCCAATCGTTTGCCAATGATTTAACTGATGCGCGTTCATTGATTGCTGTCACTGCCGGGCAGAACAGATCAAAGAGCGATAGGGATCCATCTAATTGGTTGCCGCCACAGACGCAATATCGCTGCACATATTTGGCTGAATGGGTGGCCATTAAGGCTCATTGGAAACTCAGCATGGACCAAAGCGAATTCGGTCGCATCAAGAACGTGTTGACGGCGTCGTGTGGGTCGACCACCATCGCCCCGTGGGGTACTGCGGGCTCGGCTAAGGGCGCAACAGAAGGTGGCTCCGCGGTGACAACTCCTGCCAGTCCACCGGTCACAGTGTCTCCGTCAGATTCGCCGCCTGCCACTACTTCTGGCTCCAATAGCGGCATTCGCCAGGTCTCGCCTGTGCGGTGCGCCAAAGCAGATTTTGGTAAGTCGGGTGAGTATCGGGGGACTCCATATATTTGCTCCGATCGCAAACAAGACGGCACGTTGTACAAGCCGAACTATTACTTCTGGCGCCCTGCCTAAGCCGTTTGTGGGGCTCGGGGCTTTCCCCGATAGCCTCGGCTCCTATGTCGAAGAAGACCAAGAAGCGCAAGGCGCGCATGCGCCGCTCAAAGGCCAATCACGGCAAGCGTCCAAACATGGGTCGCGGCTAAGCCGAATACCCACATGAGCCGCCTAGTTGCATTGCACACTGGCGGTTCTCGTGAGCCGTGGCAGTCCCTCGGTCTCATTTTTGAAAACGACACTTGTTCACTGGCCGATGTTGAACTCGTTGTATCTGATCAGGCCCCTGGACTTTTCCATTGGGTGTTTTCTGGCGACCGTGACGAGATTGTCAATATCGATGGAATCTCCACCCAGCTGGTGTCTGCGGCCAATACTCGTTCTTCTGATTCGCTCATCGGCACGCAACGCATGACGCATCTTGACCATGTAGTGGTCAATACCGACAACCTCGATCGCACGTGTGCAGCTATCGACGCCGCGTTGGGAGCAGAAATGCGCCGGGAACGCGAAGTTGGTAATGGTGTCGTACAACGGTTTCACAAATTGGAAAACACCATTATTGAAGTGGTGACCGGACCTCACATCACCACTGAAGGTGCATCCCTGTGGGGCATGGTTGTCAGCGTTGATGATTTGTTTGAGTTAGCAGATCAGGTAGGCGATCAAGTGATGTCGCCACCAAAACGTGCCACTCAACCAGGTCGATACATATCAACGGTGCGCGGCAGTGTTGGGCTTGGTGTTCCGTTTGCCTTGATGACACCTCATGTGTCGGGCATGGCAACGCACTAAAGGTCGGTGTCGTCTTCTTCGCCGCTGAGTTGACGAAGATATTTCATTCCCACTTCGCACGTTTCATTTTCTGGGCACCAACGACATTGGAATCCGGGTCGCACTTCAGGTTGACGAGTCTTCAGAACAAGATCTGCGATGAGCAGAGTTCCGTTGGCGGTGCGACGCACTGCAGATTGCAAAAGTCCTTCGGTGACATCTTCTTCGTCGAGGCGGGCAGAGTCGAGCGAGTAGGAACCCAATCTGCGAGGTGGCTGCCTGCTGCGTAAGGTTTCGATGAGTGCATAGAAACGAAGGTCGTCGCGGTGAGTGGGTGTGAGTCTGCCGGTCTTGAGGTCGATGATGACTTTGCGCCCTGGGTGACCAAGTACGAGGTCCATACGCGACGTAAAGAGAACAGCGCCGCCGAATAACGAATAAGACGCTGAGTATTCGACGAGTGGACGCCACTGCGGACGAATAGGTGGGAAACATTCAAGGAAATTTGACACCGCGCCGACAACTGCACCGCGTAGTTCAGCAAGTTCATGTGCTGGCAACGAGATGATGAAATCAGATGCGCTCTCGCGAGGGTTTTCAGCGACACTCGTAATTGCCGCATCAACAATCTCGGAAGGAATCACAGCACCGCGCCAATTGATGAGTAACTCAATTGCTTTGTGTGCGATGGTGCCGCGCACTGTGTTGATGTTCCATGCGAATTGAGATTGACGATTTAGTACGTGGTATTTCTCGCAGCCGTGCACAGTGGCAATGTGATGCTTATTGATGCGCAATGGATCTTCGGGTGTGAAGAGATCTTTAATAGGGGCGAGTGCCTCAGTGAGTTGGGCTTCGATTGATGCGACTATTTCAGCGGGCAATGGCTCCCAATCGGGGGGAACGCCGAGCGCATCGATGACTGCTTGTTGGAGAGGGTTGAGTTCGGTATCCACGACGCAATAACGATAGGTCGGGGGCGTGTCGAGAATAGGGAAGGGTGCTGATGCAGGAACCTTGCCTGCCACACCCCGTTGCAATACTGATCACATGTTCTTCTCGGCCACCGCCCAATTTGCTTCAGCAGCCCGCGTGCTGTCGCAACGTGCGGCCGAACTCGACCTTGTTGTCCCAGGCTTTCGCAGCCCTCCTCGCATTGTGGGCGTCAATCGCACTATTCGGCGCTCTCGCGACTCTGAGGGCGGTGTGGTGGCCGTACGGCTTACCGACAGGCCGTTTACTGCAGCTGTTGGCGACATGATCGAAGGCGTCCTCGTGATTAACCGGCTCGAACCACCCTTGGCCGACCAGATGCGTACCTTGCTGTGGCGCACCATGCTCCAGTTCACTGTCGAAGTCACGAATTCTCCACGGTCTCGGCGCACCGAGCCAGCCACTACGCGCGTAGCCTGAACGGGTTCTTGCCCGGATGGCGGAATAGGCAGACGCAGGGGGCTTAAACCCCCCGGATGGCAACATCTTGCGGGTTCAAGTCCCGCTCCGGGCACCAACAGCACAGGACTGTTCTGCCGAGCTAAACCGTTATCCTTAGGTGATGCGGTCCAAAAAACTTTCTGTGATGGGGCCAGCAGATAAAAGACGTTCACGATCTTTAATTCTTCCAAGACTTTGCACAGCACTATTTTGTGTCGGTCTAATGGGAATCAATTTCACACGTTCAAGTGCGCAAGCAGTTGCTTTTTCACCCTCTTCTCTCTCTGGTCTTCAGTTTTGGGTTGATTTCTCTGACCTTTCGACCATCACGTCGTCCGGAGGATTAGTCAGTCAGGTCACAGATAAGAGCGGCAATGGCAGAGATATCTCGCAGTCCACTTCTTCCAATCGTCCGGCAATCGGAGCATCAACAAAGAATGGCATGGATGTGTTGACCTTTGACGGATCCGACAACTTGAAGGCTGCATTATGGACCCAACCACAACCAGTAACGATGTTTGCAGTGGTGCGAAACTCCGAGAACAGTGGTGCCAACCGACAGATTATTGGCAATACGAACTCTATTTCGCCCGTTTTCTACAAGTCGGGGAATGTCTGGCATCTTTATTCAGCGTCGGAACTTGCGTCTTCCGTATCCGTTGACAATAGTTGGCATTACCTGAGTGGAGTTGTTAACTCGGGGTCTTCAGTGTTGCGACTTGACGGAACCCAGATTGCTGCCGGCAACACGGGCAGTAATTCCTGGAACAACAGTTCTATTGCAATTGGAAATTCGCCTGACGCTGGTAACGGCTTTGGGTGGATTGGTGATATTGCGGAGGTTTTTATTTATTCGCGCGTGCTTTCCACGTCAGAGATCACTCAAGTGGAGTCATATCTGAATTCCCGATGGTTCTTGCCGCCGACTACCACGACGTCAACGTCAACGACAACGACAACTACTACGACAACAACAACCGTGCCGCGAACGACTACTACAACTGCTGCACCTGTCCTTGAGATAGTTGTAAACGCCCCAGTTGCCACTGCGACCCCATCGACAGCAACGACAACACCGGTTGGTCAAAGTGCCATTCCGACAGTTGGTCCAACTGTGGCTACGAACACAAATAATCAAACAAGTACAACGGTTGTTGTCAAAGAGCCAAAGTTAGGTGTGTCTCCAACGATTACCACCACTACGACCGAAGTGTCACAAAAGAAGCCTGATGCTGAGAAATCAGCCGCTCCTTCTATTGGTGTTGCAGCACCCGGAGAAGCAGCTGTAACTGTAGGCAAGAAAACAGAACCTGCCACGGTGGAACGCGTCAATAACCAACTGACTGTTACAGCAGGCAAGTTGTCAGCAACCGTTGGTGGTCTGAATAAAGATGGTGGCAATGCGGCACTAGATGACGATGGTAATGTGCGTTTGAAGCCTGGTGACGTGGTGCGAATCAAGTTGGCTGGGTTTGATCCGGGCTCAACAATTGAAGCATGGTTGTTCTCAACTCCTCAACTGATGGGCACCGCAAAAGTTGGTGCAGACGGAACAGTCGTTGGCAACTTCGTAATTCCTAAAGATGTTTCGAGTGGGTCTCATCGCATTGCAATAGTTGCTCAAACTGTTGATGGTAAATCTGCAACTTTGGCAGTGGGAATTAAAGTGGGCGACTGGAATAAGGGACCATCAATCACTGTTTGGTTGATTGTCTTACCGATTGTTCTTGCAATGGGTGGTGCGTTACTTTTGCCGGCAGTTATTCGGCGCCGTCGCCACGAAGACTGAGTACAATTATTGATGAGGTAGTTCTAGGTGCTGTGGTTCACTCTCCGGGTACCAGTTCTTCGGAGGCATAATGCGTATTGAACGAATCAGAGTGGTGCGTGTGCCTCTCGTTCTTGTGTCTCCACTTCGTACTTCAGATGGTGCGCATCAATCGCGTGATGCGGTTCTTGTTGAAGTAACTGACGCAAGTGGTTATGTGGGTTGGGGCGAAAACGTTGCACCAGTGGGCGTGGCATACGTTGATGATTCTGCACAGCAGTCGTATGAAGCAATGGTCAACCTGCTTATTCCTGAAGTAACGCAGCACGAAGTTTTTGTCGCGGATTTCTTTGCGAATAATTGGTGGGGTATTGAAGGCCATCATTTCGCGAAGCATGCGATTGAGTCCGCCCTGTGGGACGTTCATGCGAAACGTCAAGGTAAATCTCTTGCCTCGGTGTTAGGTGGCGTTACGGGTGTTGTAGAAGTTGGTGCAGTTGTAGGTATGCACGACACGATTGACGCAGTAGTCGATGAAGTGATGCAGCGCGTCAACGAAGGGTATGCACGAGTCAAAATCAAGATTGCACCTGGCCACGATGCTGAAGTTCTTGCGGCAGTTCGTGAAGCAGTTGGTATCGAATACGCATTGCAGGCCGATGCAAACGGCGCCTATTCAGCTAGCGACATTGATCTGTTGTGTTCATTTGATGCATATGCATTGCAGTTCATCGAACAACCGTTTGCGGCACAAGATCTTGATTCTCATGCGCAGTTATCGCAACGCTCGGCAACATCTGTGTGTCTCGACGAATCTGTGATGACTACATCGCAACTATTGAACGCGCTCGATCTTGGTGCGTGTGATGTTGTCAACATCAAGCCATCGCGTGTAGGGGGCATCCGCGAAGCCATCGCCATGCACGACCTGTTGGTGGAACGTGGTGTGGATGCGTGGGTAGGCGGCATGTTGGAAACCGGCATTGGTCGTGCCTCGTGTTTGGCGTTGGCTTCTATGCCGGGCTTCACCCTTACCCCTGACCTCTCAGCATCTGCTCGATATTTCCAGCGCGATGTCACGGCTCCATTTGTGCTGGACGATGGCTGTCTCCATGTGCCACAGGGCATAGGAATTGGTGTTGAACCGCTTGAAGAAGTGCTTGCAGAAGAAAATGTTGTAATTGAGACAGTGTTTGAGCACTGATTCGTGGCACGATTTCCTATATGACTTCTGGCAACCATTTTGAATTAGATGCAATGGTGGCAGACCTTGGTGTGCTCGTTGAATGTGAATCTCCGTCACGAGACCTTGAACGACTCTCACAGCACGCTCAGCTTGTCTCTGATCTGATGGTTCGCCTGCTTGGCTCTGCACCAGAACTGATTGATTCTCCAGTTGGACCGCATATTCACTGGAAAGGTGGCCCAGACCCACGCGTTCTTATTCTTGGTCATCACGACACCGTGCATCCGGTGGGAACACTTGCACGATTGCCGTTTGCAGTGCGAGACAACAAGGCGTTTGGCCCTGGCGTGTTCGACATGAAAGCCGGAATCGTGCAGGCAATTTATGCAGTGGCATCCATGGATGATCATTCGCACGTTGAGATTCTGTTGACAGCAGATGAAGAGATTGGCTCGCACGCATCACGTGCGCTACTTGAAGAGCGCGCACAAGCATGTGGTACCGCGTTGGTGCTTGAACCAAGCGCAAATGGTGGCGCTCTAAAGATTGGTCGCAAGGGAACTGGCACAATCACGCTCACTATTGAAGGTCGTGCGTCGCATGCTGGTCTTGAGCCCGAAAAAGGCATCAACTCGTTAGTGGAATTAGCTCAACTTATTCCACAGATTGTTGCAATCGCCGATGAAACAAAAGGCACCACGGTGACTCCTACATTGGCATCGTCTGGAACTGCCGACAATGTGGTGCCTGCGTTAACAACGTGTGCAGTCGATGTACGTGTAGCAGTACCAAGTGAGAAGCCACGTGTAGAGGCTGCGTTTGCTCAATTGAAATGCATGCATCCCGAAGCGCGTCTTGTTATCTCTGGCCAGATTGGTCGCCCACCAATGCATGAATCAGCTGCGGCAGATTTATTTCCGATTGCAGCAACTGTTGCACAAAGCATTGGGCTGAATGGGCTTGAAGGCGTGGTAGTTGGTGGTGGTTCCGATGGCAACTTCACCGCAGACGTCGGCGTACACACACTTGATGGTCTTGGTGCTGTAGGTGGTGGAGCACACGGCGATACAGAGCACGTGCTCGTAGCAACTATGCCTGAACGCGCCGCTCTACTAGCGGGGATATGTCAGGAATTGTCTTCGATGGCCAAGAGGCCACCACTTGGCAACGTGCCGGCGTCGCGATAAACCTCAAGTTTTGCGCGACTGTCGTCGATATCTAAGTTGCGCATGGTGAGTTGACCAATGCGGTCAAGCGGACCAAAGGCTGAGTCTTCAACACGCTCCATGCTGAGACGATCTGGTGCATACGTGAGATTCGGACTCGTTGTATCAAGAATGCTGTAGTCATCTCCGCGACGAAGACGAACAGTGACTTCACCAGTGATTGCGGTACCGACCCAACGCATGAGTGGCTCGCGCAACATCAACGATTGTGGATCAAACCATCTTCCTTCATAAAGAAGGCGACCAAGGCGACGTCCCATAGTGCGGTAGTTCTCAAGCGTTGCTTCATTATGAATGCCAGTGGCCAAACGTTCGTATGCAATGTGGAGCAATGCAAGCCCTGGCGATTCGTAAATGCCGCGACTCTTTGCTTCGACGATGCGGTTTTCAATTTGATCGCTCATGCCAAGGCCATGGCGGCCACCAATTGCATTTGCTTCAAGCACAAGATCAACTTGTGAAGAAAACTTCTTACCGTTGATGGCTACAGGGAAGCCTTCATGGAATCGAATCGATACAACTTCTGCAGCGATGGATACTTTTTCGTCCCAATGAGCAACACCCATAATTGGCTCAACAAGTTCCATGCCGTTGGTTAGTTCTTCAAGCAGTTTGGCTTCATGAGTGGCACCCCAGATATTTGAATCGGTGGAATACGCTTTTTCTTTTGACGCTTTGTATGGCAATTTGCGAGCAGTGAGGAATTCACTCATCTCGGTGCGGCCACCCATCTCGTCAACAAATGTTGGGTCAAGCCAGGGCTTGTAAATGCGAAGCGCCGGATTCACCATGAGGCCGTAGCGATAGAAACGTTCAATGTCGTTTCCTTTGTAGGTACTTCCGTCGCCCCAAATGTCGACTCCGTCTTCACGCATTGCGCGTACAAGTAACGTGCCGGTCACTGCGCGACCAAGTGGAGTGGTGTTGAAATACGTTTTACCTGCAGTTGAAATGTGGAACGCTCCGCACTGCAATGCAATGAGACCTTCGTGTACAAGTTCTTCGCGACAATCAATGAGGCGAGCGATCTCTGCGCCGTATTCATGAGCACGGGCAGGAATGCCAGACAAATCGGTTTCATCGGGTTGGCCAAGGTCTGCTGTGTAGGCACAAGGGATGGCTCCCTTTTCACGCATCCATGCCACAGCTGCAGAGGTATCTAAGCCTCCGGAGAAGGCAATTCCGACACGTTCGCCGGCTGGGAGGGTGGTGAGGACCTTCGACATGCCCTTAACGGTAGTGCCGAGTGACCATAACTAAGGCGATGGATTCGGCAAGTGCGGCAATGCCAACGACCCCGACGGCTGCTGCGACCCCCGGTGAAGAACTGATATCGGGAATGCATGTGGCAAGAAGTAGGAGCGAACTCACCGTGCTGGCTTTTGCCATGAGCCACAAACTCTTCGAGGTGTAAAAGAAAGGTATTGCGACTATGACAAGGGGAATGAGGAGAAAAAAGAACGGTCGCGGCTGAGTGCTGGGGCCAAGCCACCACACGGACCGACCAACGGTGCGACTCGTGATGGTGATTGCAATCATGCAGGCGGCAACAGCAATCCAGGTGATGTAGGAGACATTCCTCCAGCCATGACCGACATCTTTGGGTTCATGGGGCGGCGGTGGCGTCTCGGTCATGTGGCAACGGTACTCACCTGTGGCTGTGCTGTGCAGTCATACCTATAACCTGACCACTGCATGGAAAAGGACCCGTTTGCCAAATTGTCAGTGTTTTTCCCCATGTGGAACGAACAGGACTACATCGAGCGCGCCATTGATGCTGCTCGTGAAGAATGTGAAGACTTGCTTGCACAAGGTGACATCGCGGATTACGAAATGATTGTGGTTGACGATGCATCAACAGATGCAACGCCTGAGATTGCAGCTGCGTTGGCGGCCCAAGATCCTCGAGTACGAGTTGTGCGCCATGAGGAGAATAGAAAACTTGGTGGCTCGATGAAGTCTGGTTTTCAGGCTGCCACCGGAGACCTTGTGTTGTATACCGATGCCGATTTGCCATTTGACATGCACGATGTTCATAAAGCCATTCGGTTACTTCGTTATTACGATGCTGATGTTGTGAGTGCGTATCGATTTGATCGCACGGGCGAGGGGTATGTGCGCACGGTGTATTCCTTTTTCTACAACCTGATGGTGCGTGTGTTGTTTGGTGTGCGAATGCGTGACATCAATTTTGCGTTCAAGTTGTGCCGTACTCGAATCTTTGATCATGTTGAACTAAAGAGCGAAGGTTCATTCATTGATGCTGAGTTAGTAGTGAAGGCCCAGAAGTATGGGTATTCAGTCATTCAGTTCGGCGTGGACTATTTCCCGCGTACGCGAGGGATTTCCACTTTGAGTTCCCCTGGGGTCATCTTTAAGATTCTTGGTGAAGCGCGCCAACTACGCCGAGAAATTCGCAAAATCACACCAGTTCTGTAGGGCGATAGCCGTCAATTCGTGGCAGTTGGTAGCGTTTCATCTGCGTGACCGACCCATTTACCCCCGAGAGCCTCGAGGCTCCCAGCATTTCCTGGTGGACTCATTGGCGTCCCGCTATCTTGTCGGCCGTTCTATTTCTCGCCGTTGTGTCCACAATCGTCGTGACCCGGCAAAACAGTGCCTCTGTTCCCACCACAACCACATCGTCCACGCTTCCTCCTGGCTTGTGTCCCGATGGGTCAACAACCACCTGTCACGTTCTCACCCGCACCATCAAAAAGGGGATGAGAGGCGAAGATGTACGACGCGTGCAGCAACGCTTGAAGGATTTGATGTTTGATCCAGGTCCTATTGACGGACTGTACGGCGGAGACACGATGATGGCTATCTGGGCATTTCAATCGTTGGTGATGAAGACAACAAGAGATGTGCTCGTTGATGTTGTGACTCCGGTGATGTGGGATGTCATGAGGGGAAATGTTGTTATTGCGCCAAGGCGCCAACCAGGTACGCCTGCTCACGCAGAGATTTACTTGCCAGAGCAGACCATGGCAGTGTTCAAAGGAACTCAACTACTTCTTGTCACGCACATTTCAAGTGGCACGGGGAAAGAGTGGTGCGAAGAAGTCATCATCGACCCAGGTGAAGAGGGCAACAACGGAACAGACGTTGTGAAAGATGGAATTTGTGGTTCAGCAATCACGCCTGGTGGTATCTATCGCTTCTACAACCGCAAAGTGGGTCTGCGCGAAAGCAAGCTGGGCACCATGTGGAACCCGGTGTACTTCAATTTCGGTATCGCTGTTCACGGTGCAATGCAGGTACCTAAAGAGCCTGCTTCACACGGTTGTATTCGAATTCCGATTTTTATTTCTGCGTACTTTCCTGCCATGGTGAAAAAAGATGACCGCGTGTATGTATTTGATGGCGTCAAAGAACCAGAAGACTATGGTTCGCAGCCACCGCCGTGGGATAAGAAAGATCCGAACTACACCACAACTACGTCGAGTACATCAACTGTGCCAAAGACAACTGTTCCAAAAACTACAGTTCCCAAAACAACTGTGCCTGTCACTGTTGCCCCAACGGTTGCACCCACACCGTGATTTTGTTTCTAGCGTTTAGTAGTTAACGCAATAGTGCAATGAAGCGCATCTTGAAGAAGTTCTCTGCGTTCGTGAGCGGCATAAATATTTAGTTCGTGGTCTGTGCCTCGTTTGCCCAAGACTGCAATCTGTAGATCGTCTTGTTTGCGTGTGATTTTCACAGATGTAGTGCGACCGTCGTGAGTGCGGTCGAGGCCAATTGCAATCCGTAGAATTCCTGACAGAAATCTGACGGTTTCTTGATCATCGGCATCAAGTTGAGCAAACTGCTGATGCTGCAATTTGGGTTCACTCTTGCGGTGGTAACGAGCAACTTGAGCAATGATTTCAATTTCGCGATCTGTAAAGCCCACTAAATCAGCATTGCGAATGATGTAATACGAATGAATGTGGTGACGCGCGTGCGAGACCACAAGTCCAACATTGGCGAGCAGTGCAGCAGCTTCCAGATACAAACGGTCATGAAGATTTGTTTCGTATAGGTCAGACAATTCATCAAAAACGTTGCACGCGAGGCGCGCCACGTTTTTGCTGTGTTTGGGGTCTTCATCGCACCGCTGAGAAAGTTTGGTGGCGCTTTCGATGGCAACGTTGTGGAGGTCGTTGTCTACGTCTGGGTCAAGTCGTTGCGCAGCGTCGAGGAGAACTCCTTCACGCAACGCATAATCGGAGTAGATGAACTCCTGAATCTCAAGCACTGTCGCAAGCGTCGAAAGAATGAGCGCGCCGGCCACAATAATATCGCCCCGACCCGAGTCCATGCCAGGGAGTTCAGTGCGTTTCGAAGAAGGTGTTCTAACGATGAGGTTAGTTATCTGATGTAAGTCAGCGCTGGAGAATTTCATGCCGTTCATTACTTGGGGGACTTCGTCGTGAGTGAGCAACCAACACATGCGAGCAAGAGTTTCTGATGTGCCAGAAGATACGACAGCTGTATCGTGGCCAAGTTTTTTGATCTCGCGCTTTGTCGGTTCAATAGTGGACTCAATGAATCGGCGACACGAAGGAACAGCAGCAGGATGGACTGAACCTTCAGGGAAGAATCGGTTGGTTAATCGAATTGCTCCGAGTTTGTAGCTGCGAGCAAAGAGTTCGTCCGAGTGATCAAACACAACTACTTCGGTAGAGCCACCGCCAATGTCTATGAGGATTGATCGTTGGTCGGCTAGCGGAAGAGCTTGCAAAACGCCCAGATGAATGAGGCGAGCTTCTTCAACACCAGAAATGACTGCTACGTCAATTTTCGCTTCTTTAGACACTCGCGCAACGAATTCTTTTGAATTCTTTGCTTCTCGAACAGCGCTAGTTGCTACTGCAAAAATATGAGCTTGGTGCACATCTGCAATTTGTTTCATTTGTCGAAGTGCAGTTACTCCACGTTCCATTGCAGATTCGCTCAGTGTCTTCATGTCACCGGCTCCCTCACCGAGACGTGCTGTGACTTTGTGGCGTGTGATCACTTCAAAACCAGTGCCTGAGATTTTTGCCACGACCATGTGGATGCTGTTGGTGCCTACATCGATTGCAGCGATGTTGCTGGTCTGGGATTTCACAATTGAACCATCTGCTGTTGAATGGTGTGAATTCTGGGAAGCACACGAGACAGGGTACTAGCCTTGTCCTATGACAACTTCACTCCCCACTGTGTTATCTGACCTCATTCCTTTTCCACACGTGATGGACAATCGGCGCTCTAAAGATGTCACCTTGGTTGTTGGTGGCGCACTGTTCACTGCGGTCGCTGCACAAATTGTGATTCATCTTGGCTTTACACCGGTTCCAATCACCGGCCAAACATTTGCCGTGTTAGCAGTGGGAACCACTCTTGGGGTGCGACGGGCCATGGCTAGTCAGATGCTCTACTGGATGCTTGGCGCGGTAGGCCTCCCGTTTTATGCAAACGGCGCTAGCGGTTGGAGCACTGCATCGGGCGCTACGGCCGGATACTTCTTCGGATTCATTCTTGCGTCGGGACTCGTTGGTTGGTTTGCCGATCAGCGCAATGATCGCAACTACCTGTCCTCGCTCTCTGCCATGACGTTGGGCAGTGCAATCATCTACCTCTGTGGTGCGCTGTGGTTATCCCATTCACTCAACATCCCGGTAGCCAGTGGTACGAAGAATGCAATCTCTATGGGAGTAAGCCCATTCCTCGCGGGAGATGTCCTCAAGATGGCTCTTGTGGCAGGTGTTGCGCCGTTGGCTTGGGCCACGTTCGGTTCACGTCGTCAATAGGTCTACGGTTTAGGGATGGTCGTCAATCCCGCAAAACAGTCTGCGCCTGAACGCAAGCTTGGTCGACCTGCAGACTCGGATTCCTCCGACACTCGCGAGCGCATCCTTCGTTACGCATGCGAACGATTCGCAGCAGAAGGTTTTGAAGGCACCACAAACAAAGACATTGCAGACAAAGCCCAAGTGTCGAGCGCAGCGCTGTATCACTACTTTCCTTCAAAAGCTGACATGTACATCGCTGTCTGTGATTCCATCACACAGTCTTTCTCAACAGTTTTTCAGCGAGTGTCAGAACAGAGCCCCACGTTGGAAGGTCGAATGACTGCGCTCTTTGCTGAGGTAGGCAGGCTTGGTGATGAGTCACCAGAAATTGTGGGCTTCATCACTGGAATCTCGGCAGTCCTTCGGAAGTATCCCGAGGTGTCTCGCGGCGCAGATGCATTCGGTGCACATTTTCGACGACTCATTGTGGACATGATCAGCACCGCTGCAGAATCCGACAAGATTCTGACTGGCATTTCTGTGAGTGCGCTCGTTGACCTCACTGCTTCAGTTCTGGCCGGATTGGGTCGCATGAGTGCGCGCGGTGACCAAGAACGCCATGTGGCAGCAGGTCAGGCATACCTGCACCTCATTCGAGCAGCTGCACACAACTAAGTTTGCGTTTAGGTAATCGATGAACAAAGAAGTACTTCAATCCCTGCGAGCGGTCTCGGCACAAGTTGGTTCTCTTGCCGAATTGTTTGCAGTCGATGCAGCGCGTGATTGGTTGGTGCTTGATGCGTGTGGCATCCATGCAGATTTTTCTCGCCAGCATGTCAATCAACAACTGTTTGAACAATTGCTCAGTGCTGCTGAAAGCGTAGAAATAGCGTCTCGCTTCACAGCAATGGGCAGTGGTGCCATCGTGAATACAACTGAACAGCGAGCAGTGGGCCACCTTGCTCTGCGCGGCTCATCAACCAATAGTGAGATGTCGAATCAGGCACAGGCGCAATTGCTACGTGCGCAGAAGCTAGCGAGAGATATTCGTGGGGGAGCGATAAAAGGCTTTTCAGGTCAGATGATTACTGACGTTGTGAACATTGGAATTGGTGGAAGTGATCTGGGGCCCGCCATGGCGCATGCAGCACTACGTCCGTATCACAATGGTCCGAGAATTCATTTTGTTTCAAACATTGACGCGGCGCATCTTGACGATTGTCTCTCCACTCTTGAGCCAAGCACAACACTTTTTGTCATTGCATCAAAGACATTCACCACGCTTGAGACAATGTCGAATGCTCAACGCGCGCGAGTGTGGCTTGAGAATGCCGGCATTGATAGTGCGCCTCATCTCGTGGCGGTAACTGCAGCTCCCGATGCAGCGACTCAATGGGGCGTACCTGCTAAACAGTGTCTGCATTTCTTCGATTGGGTGGGTGGCCGATTCTCTTTGTCGTCGGTCATTGGGTTTTCTGTGCTGTGTGCAATAGGCGAAGATCATTTCGGTGCGCTCTTAGAAGGTATGCACGACATGGACACGCATGTGCTGACTACTCCAGCGGGGCAGAACCTTGCGGTTGTGCATGCATTGATGTGGTGGCTGAACTCTGCAGTACTGCAGCGAACATCGGTAGCAGTAGTGCCATACAGTCACGACCTGCGACTTCTGCCTGCATTCCTGCAGCAATTAATGATGGAGAGCAATGGTAAGTCCGTACATGCTGACGGCTCTGCGGTGGACGCGCCAACAAGTCCCGTTGTGTGGGGTGCAACCGGTACAGATAGCCAACACGCTTTTTTTCAGATGATTCATCAAGGAACGCAAGTCATTCCAGTTGAGTTCGTTGGTGTTGTTGCAAGTACTGGTAGCGATGACAACGCACACCTTCAATTGAATGCAAACCTGTTTGCACAAGCCGAGGCTCTTGCGGCAGGAAAGTTTGATGCTCCGGGGCATAGAAATTTTCCTGGCAATCGACCAAGCACAGTGCTGATGTTGAATGAATTATCGCCTCGACATATCGGTGCTCTCATCGCTTTGTACGAACATTCCTGTGCCGTCCAGGGTTGGCTGATGGGCGTCAATAGTTTTGATCAGTGGGGTGTTGAACTTGGAAAAGTGCTTGCTCACAATGTTGCTGCACAACTCGAATCAGGCACTTTGTCCGCAAATAAAACTATGACACACCCTCTTTTGGAGTGGTATTTGCGCGCTCGAAAAAAACTTCTGCCGAAGTGAATGGGAAGGGGCAACAAGTGCCCTATCCTGCCCCCTGTGACGGTTGAGAAAAAGAGGCGTATGCGACCAAAGGTGAACTCTGCAGAACGAATGATGAATCTGGTGGCATTGCTCACCGAGTCCTCTGTACCTCTCACCCTTGAAGACATTGCTAATCGCATGGTCGGTCAATATGGCGCTGAAGGCGAAGCGCGTCGCACCGCATTCGAACGTGACAAGCGGGCGCTTCGTTCCATGGGTGTGCCCATCACTACTCAAACATTGTCGGGCAACGATGCCGGAAAAACTGCGTATTCAATAGATCGCACTGAATACAACCTCATTAACTTTGGTCTCACCAAAGATGAACTTGCTGCACTTCAACAAGCAGCAGCAGTGGTGCAGATCGGAACGCAGTGGGGTAAGCAAGCGGTGCAGTGGCTAGGTGGCACTGTTGACGATGTGGCTTCTACAACGGTGGCGCGTGTTGATGCTCGCGGACAAGAAAATGTGTTGCCACAATTGTGGTCTGCCGTTGCGAAGCGTTGTAGCGTCACTTTCTCGTATCGCGGTCGTCAGCGTTCGGTGCACCCGTATGGTTTAGTTGCGCGTAACGGATTTTGGTATCTCATTGCGTTCGATCCAGAACGCAATGCTCAGGTCACGTATCGCGTCGATCGCATTGAAGGCGACATCGCAATGGGCAATGCAGAATCATTTGTGCGCCCGGCTGATTTCAGTATTGAAACCGCGTACGAGCGCGACCCGAAAGAATTTGAAGGTGCGGCATCAGAGATAGCTATCGTGCGTATCGATCGCCGTGTAGCGCCAGCGGTTATTCGTGAAATGGGTGAAGATTGCATCATCGCTCGCGGCGGTGACGGATCTATCGATGTTGAAGTTGCGTGTGGTAACCGCGTTGCGTTCCGCTCATGGCTATATGCCATGGTCGATCGGGCTGTTGTGTTGCGCCCAGAGTCGGTGCGTGCTGAAGTCATGGCAGACCTTGTTCGTTTGAGTGGGGGTGCATCATGAGTGGCCGTCGCGGACCGCGCAGTGCAGAAGACCGCGTACGCGGTTTGTTGCGTATGTTGCCATGGCTGATGGAACGTGAGCGTATTTCTATTGCAGACATGGCTCGTCAGTTCTCTATATCTGAAGAAGATCTCATTGAAGATCTTGAAATGGCATCAATGTGTGGGGTGCCGCCGTACACACCACTTGAACTTACAGACCTGTACATCGACGAGGGTTACATACATGTCGGTGTTAACAAGCAGTTTGATCGTCGTCTTGAACTAACTGCATCTGAAGCTTTTGGGCTTACTTTGCTTGCAACTGCTGCTCGTGATCTTCCAGGTTTTAGTCGCGGTCGTGAATTGAGGAGTGCGCAGAAGAAATTGTTGCGGGTCTTGGGCGACGGAGTTGTTGATATCGATATTGAGTCTCCGCCATTTCTCGCAGAACTCACTGCTGCCTCTACTTCTGGTGAACGTCAAGTACTTACATATTGGACCCCAGCACGAAACGAAGAGAGTGTCCGTACCGTCACTGTGCGCACTGTGTTTACAGATCGTGGGCATTGGTACATCACGGCCGACGACGACCTGTCAGGGGAGTCTCGTCATTTCCGCGTTGATCGCGTTCGTCAGGTACAGCCAACAGGTGAGTTTGTGCCGGTTGCGCCAGTTAGTGCAGAAGTCCCCGTGTGGTTTGCCGATGTACAAGACAACATTGTGGTCACCGCAAACGTAGCGGCGAATGCCGCGTGGGTGGTAGAGACCTATCCGTGTCAGAACATTGTGGAACATGCCGACGGCTCATTTACGATCACCCTTGTGGCCAACAGTGAACATTGGCTAGGTCGGTTGTTGCTGCGCGCTGAAGGCGGCGTGACAGTGACATCGCCAGATGAACTTGTTGGGCTGCAGTCGCGTGTTGCGACAGATGTACTGGCGCGTTATCGCGCGAACAATTCAGACACCTGATCGGGAGATTGAACTCCCATCTCTTTCATGAGGTGCATGAGTAATTCTGCAGTTGCAGTGGCATCGGCTTTTGCCTCGTGAGCTGCGGTTCGCTCTATGCCGTAATGCTCACAAAGCGCTTCTAACGAATGACGACGTGTGCGCGCTTCGTCTGTTTTACGAGCAAGTGCAAGAGTGTCGACATAGTCATGGATACGGCCACCAAGGCCGACACGAGCAGATTCGGCATGGAGAAAGCCAAGATCGAAGCGAGCGTTGTGCGCAGTGAAGAGGTTGCCTTCGCTAATGGACCACAGTTTTCGGAGAGCTTCTTTGAGAGGCATGCCATCTTGTACGTCGGCTTCAGAAATGCCGTGAATGTGTTCGGCGCCGTGAATATATTCGGCGGGGCTTTCGGGTTTGACCACTGTGTCAAATGAATCAACTATTTCGCCCTCGCCGTTCACAACTATTGCAGCGAGTTGCACAATGCGGTCGGTTTCGGGGTCTACACCTGTGGTTTCAAAGTCGACAACCGCAAACGAAATGTCGCGCATTGATGGGTTGTGCGCATCAGTCTGGGGGTTCTTCATGTGGTTCAGAGTATTGCGGGGGTGAGCCAATGTGGTGTCATGACTATGCAGGTGGGGTCATTGCGTCTAGCAATGTTGCTTTGTCAAAGTAATCACGCCACAAAGTGATGAGTCCGTCGCGCACTTCGAAGATGCCGGCAACTGGCAATGTGACCCAACGGCCATGTATTTCAAAACGATCTTCACGTTCATTCAAGACTGTTCCGTTCTGCACCGAGCCGGTAGAAGTCTGACGAAGAATTTCCCAATCGATTTCTGTACACATTCCGAAGAATCCGGTGAGAGTGTCACGTAGGCCTTGAGGTCCAAACGCCTTGCCCATTGGGACATTGTCGTATTCAAAATCTGTACTCACCATGGTGGCTGCCGATTCAATGTCACGAGCAACAAGAAGAGAAATAAATGATCGAATGAGTTGATCAGGTGTGTCTGCCATTAGGCAAGTATGACATGACCCCTAGAGGAGTTCAGCAGCGAGGCTGGCAACTTCGCTTCGTTCACACGATGCCAAAGTGACATGACCAAAACAATGTTGATTAGCAAATGCATGAATCAACACGGCAAGCGCGTTGTTTGATTCGCCCATGTATGGAGCATCTATTTGACTGGTGTCTCCGGTGAACACAACCTTTGTTCCTTCACCGATACGGGTGAGGATCGTCTTCAAAGT
>SXGQ01041629.1_pt1 | contig 19360 bp, 7 predicted proteins | sample 3178371 | NCBI WGS metagenome assembly SXGQ01 (sample SAMN11356859, study PRJNA531348) | freshwater metagenome | isolation source: freshwater sample F1-20 | place: China: Fuxian Lake, Yuxi | collected 2017-12-25 | reverse complement strand
GTTTTGCTGATATAAATATAGCTTCACTTTCAGCAATGTCAACATCCTGGATATCACATTTATTGTGTACTAATATTCTTTGAGCTTTGGGATGTTCTTTGATCGCGAGATCAATCAAAGATTGTGAATGATTCACACCACATGTGATATCATTGATGATGAGAATGATCGTAGCTCTTTTGATGAGAGAGAGTGAATATGCGATACCTTCAATTTCTATCGCATCAGAAGTATGCTCATGAATTCCGGCAGTATCAATCAATGTGAAATGAATTCCATCGATGATCATTGATCCCTCGACGAAATCTCTTGTGGTTCCCGGAACATCGCTGACAATAGAACGTGCATATCCCAGCATCGCATTGAATAAGCTGGACTTACCCGCATTTGGATAACCCAAAAGCAATACTTGATGACCACTTCTCAATGTCTTTGCTGTTTCATAACTTTCGATGAATCTTCTTGCTATTAAAGACAAACTTTGCAATTCTGAAATCAATCGATCTTTTGGGACAAGCTCTATATCTTCCTGTGAAAAATCGAAATCGAGTATCAAATACTTGAATAAGCGTTCCGTAGCATCGCGCAAAGCAGACAGTTCCTTTGAAAAAGAACCAATCAATTGTTTTGATGCGCTCTCCAATGCTGCAGGTGATTGTAAATGAATAATATCATTCACAGCTTCTGCCTGCGTTAAATCAAGCTTGCCATTCAAGAATGCTCGCAATGTGAATTCTCCAGGTTCAGCAAGAGTTGCTCCGGATGAAATCAATAATTCGAGTATCCGCTTAGGAACGATAAATCCACCATGACATCCAATTTCAATTGTGTCTTGCCCTGTATAAGAATGAGGTCCGACATATTTAAAGATCGTGACAGTGTCTATAGGATGTTCATCATCGTGAAACACCGAATATGATATCGTATGCGATTCTTTTTCCAAAATGGATGTGTGTAGATGTTTATCTATGATTGAAAATGCATTCGGTCCAGACAAGCGAATCATCGCAATGCCGCTCAATCCCGGAGGAGTAATTAATGAGCAGATTGTTGTGTCTGAATTAAAATGCATGACCCAATCCGATATGATATTGTGCAGTCGAGAATTGAGGAGAACGATATGATGCGGAATTCGGATCATAGAATGGGAATGCCATATCCAAACGAAATGGACCGGCGGGTGTATCGAATCGAAAACCTATTCCATATCCATAACCCCAATTGACAGGATTCAAAACTCTACCAATAGTTGCAAGATTATAAGTAGTTGGCGTCAATCGATTGAATGAATTCCCCCAGTCAAAAAACAATACCAATCCTGAACGTGCTATTTTATCCGCCCAGAATTCAGCGATGCCTTTGGGCTTTGGAAATGAATAGCGTAATTCCACTGAACCCTCAACCAAACTTGCAGATCCAATGATAGCTGAAAGCTCGGTGATTCTACTTGCCAATGAATCATCAATCGAAGATTGTGCATCTTTCAATCCACGAGAAGGCCATGCTCTGACTGAGTTGGCTCCACCTGCGAAGAAATGCTTTTCAAATGGTGGTGTGGATTTATCTTGATCGGAAAATCCCCAATTGACAATGTGTCCGATTTTCAGCTTTGTAGCAAAAACTAGATTCTTCTTCAAAGCAGAAAACGTGTGAAACTGAGAAAACACGCGAAGAAAGTGAGAATAGCCTACATCTGGTGAATATTCAATTTGAGGCAATGTCAAAAAATATCCACTTGAAGGTGTGATAACTGAATTTCTTCTGTCACCGGTTAATGTCATGCCAAGTGTGAATGATGCAGGACTAAATGGTGAATCTTTGTAATAATCCGTGAGAGATATATATGGAGCAATCAGTCGATATAATGGATCATTAGGATCTGTTTCATCAAGAGTGAAATTAATTAATCGGGTGAAATCCAATGTAGCGTCAAAATTGAGATTTGAAAACAGAGTCCATTCAGGAAAAGTATTGAAGTTTGAAACACGCAAAAGAGGTGTGAGTAATTTCAATCCAGTTGGAAGATTTCTGAGTGATATTTGTGCTGAATATGTTAATGGCACTCTTTGCTCACCAAGGAAAAATGCGAATGGTTGATTAAAATTCGTGCCGATAGAATACTCGAATTCCAAACCCCTTTGCGTGGAGAACACAGTATTGGAAATATCCTGAGCGAGCAAACGAGAGAAAATGGAAAATGAATTTCCCGTTTCCGAAACAAGCAAATCTGAATATGAAGCTTCCAGACCCATGTTCAGGAAATTGTCCATAGTTGTGCGGTTCAAAAACACGGAGAACACCACTTCCTCTGGCTTTTTATATTTCAATATATAAGAGACATTTGCCAATGTGTCTGTATTCGTGATGATTTTTGTTTTGCTTTCTGATACCTCTGAAAAAAACGATAAACCAATCAATTGATTCTTAGAACGATTCACTGCCTGTGGGGAAAGCCAATCTTGAGGTTTTATGAACAGCAATCGTTTGAGAAGATCATTTTGTAAAATACTTCCACCCGAAGACACATGTTCAAATGAGACATCATTTATTTTATATCGTTCAGGATTCATCATGCGAATGACAGACACAGCTTTTTTTTCAACCGTGTCAATCAAAATCTGCTCAATGCGATATTCCAAAAATGCATAACCTCTTTCAAGCAATTTCTGGAATGAATAGTTGAGCATTGCATTCAAACTGTCTTCATCATAAAAGCGAGGCAGCCGACTTTGAAAGTCCTCTTGAATCATGTTCCATGGAATTGTTTTTGAGAGAGCCGTGTCTGTGATAAGTAAATCTGTCAAAGAATAATGCTTCCCTTCTCTGCATATCACATCAAGTATGCCAAGCCCCATCGTATCGATATCAATCGTCAATTGTAAGTCGGCATCGAAATACCCTTTTCTTTGATATAAATTCTCCAGCACTTCCACTCTGTTCATCAATGTTACAGAGTCCAATGCAACACGAATCTTTCCAGATTTACTTTCCGGATAATATCGTTTGTATAACTCGGGTGTGAACACATCATTCCAATCTAAATTGTGATTCAATTCCAATTCAGTTGGCAATGTGATGTTCAAAGCATTTAGAATTTGCTGTGAAGAGAGGTGTGCATTCCCATAGATGCGAATGGTCTTTAAAGCAAAACGGCGCGTTTCCGCGCCTTTTGACAATGATTGACAGAGTGCAGTAAGACAGCAGAAGAATAGAATGAATCGTATTGTTGAAATAATCTTCTGCATAAAGTTCTCTGTGGTTCACCCATGAAATGTGAATAGCATAAAGTCCTGAACAATCGGATCAGTCATAATAACTGTCTTCATCTTCATCATCAAAGAACAATGTATCATTATTGTTCTCGAATTCCGGCCAGAGATCCTCTATGCCTTCATACAATTCATCATTATCATCCAATTCATAGAGGTTTTCCAATACTTGGGATGGCGCCCCGGTTCTTTCTGCATAGTCGATCAATTCATCTTTGGTTGCAGGCCACGGAGCGTCTTCGAGCGTATATGCAAGTTCAGGTGTCCAAAACATAGGGCTTCTACTTTTATTTTGTTAGTGGTAAATAGACAAGATTGCGTAGTAAGGGCGCAAATATGCGTAAAAAAAACTAATTTTGCGGAAATTTCAATGCGTCTTTTTGCTGAAGCTTGATTTTCATTTCACCATTTCTTTGCCAATTTTTTGCATGCCTGACATATCTCCTGAAATACTTGCAAAATATGAGCCGGTCATCGGGTTGGAATTGCATGCACAATTATTGACAAGCACGAAGGCATTTTGTTCTTGCAAAGCAGGATATAGCGATATTCCCAATGCTACGGTGTGCCCCATTTGTCTTGGTCATCCAGGAACATTACCCGTGGTGAATACAAAACATGTGGAAATGGCTGTATTGCTTGGACTTGCAACGCAATGCTCAATACGTCCGATTTCAGCTTTTGCCCGAAAAAACTATTTCTATCCTGATCTTTCAAAAGGATATCAGATAACTCAATTCGATGATCCGATTTGCTATCAAGGCAATGTGACCATAGAAATTGAGGAAGGTTCCATGAAGCAGATAGGCATCACGAGGATTCATTTGGAAGAAGATGCAGGTAAGTCGTTGCATGACATAGACATAGACACATTGGTCGACTTTAATCGTGCAGGAATGCCACTATTGGAAATTGTCAGTGAGCCTGATATACGGTCAGCTGCCGAGGCATATCGATATATGGTGACGATGAGGCAACTGGTTCGATATCTTGGTATTTGCGATGGAAATCTTGAAGAGGGTTCATTGCGATGTGATGCGAATGTATCGGTTCGTTTGAAGGGAAATTCCGTTTTCGGAACGAAGACGGAGATAAAAAACCTCAACAGTTTTAGAAATGTAGAAAAAGCCATATCCTATGAAATTGAGCGGCACATTGCCTTGATTGAGTCAGGTGGCGAGGTTCGACAGGTAACTATGCAGTGGGATGCTTCTGCACAGTGCACCAAAGAAATGCGATCAAAGGAACAAGCCCATGATTATCGCTATTTTCAGGAGCCCGATCTGGGATATGTTCGTATAGAAGAACAGATGATTGATCGTAAAAGGAGTCAATTGCCGGAATTGCCTCTTGCCATGAAATTACGCTTGCAACAACAGTATGGAATACCTGGTTATGATGCTGGAATATTGACTGAGGATAAGGATCTAGCATTATTTTTTGAACATACATGTTCACTATTGTCTGTTCAGAGTAAAGAGCGATTTAAATTTGTAAGCAATTGGGTATTGACAGAGATTCTCAAAATTTTGTCTGAACGTAAAATAGGCATTGCTACTGCAGAGATGATTCAGCCAAAAGCCATTGCCGAAATAGTTGATTTGTTTGCCGATGAAAAAATCAGCAGCAAGATTGCAAAAGAAGTGTTTGCAGAATATGTATCAAATGGCATTTCTCCAAATGAGTATGTTTCGCAAAAAGGATTGATGCAGATCTCTGATCGTGAAGAGGTAGAGCGTATCGTTCTTTCCGCACTTGAAGGTGAAGAAGAAAACATTGAAAAGTACCGTTCGGGAAAGAATAATTTGATGGGATATTTCATCAGCAAAGTGATGAAGGTTTCCGGTGGCAAAGCAAATCCCCGTTTGGTGAATGAATTGCTCACACAACATTTACAGTGAGAAACACATGGCACTTCCGAAAACCCCTTATATATGGATGAATGGCGAATTTGTTGATTGGGACAAAGCAACCATTCATGTATTGTCCCATGTCGTGCATTATGGCTCGGGTTGGTTCGAAGGAATTCGTGCCTATAAAACTCCGAATGGAACGGGTATTTTCAGATTGCGCGAACACATGAAACGACTTCAACAATCCGTGAAATTGTATCGTGGCGAGATGCCATATACGATTGATCAAATGTGTGAAGCGACAAAAGAACTTGTTCGCAAAAATGGTTTGGAATCTTGCTATATACGCCCAATTGCATATCGGGGTTATGAAAATCTCGGAGTATATCCGCTAAACTGTCCGATTGATGTATCCATTGCTTGTTGGGAATGGGGTGTATACCTTGGAAAAGAGGCAATAGACAATGGGGTAGACGTTTGTGTTTCTTCATGGCAGCGATTGCATAACAATACATTGCCTGCGGTGTCCAAAGCATCCGGCAATTATTTGAGCTCGCAGTTGATTCGCATGGAAGCAATCATGAATGGTTATTCTGAAGGCATTGGATTGGACATCAATGGAAATGTAGGTGAAGGCAGTGGTGAAAACATATTCTTTGTGAATGATGGCGTGATTTACACACCACCAATGTCATCATCAATACTGGAAGGGATAACCAGGCATACAGCAATTACCCTTGCCAAAGACCTTGGATATGAAGTAAGAGAAACAACTGTTCCTCGAGCAATGTTATATACAGCGGATGAAATTTTCTTTACGGGAACTGCAGTTGAAATTACACCGGTTCGTTCAGTTGATAGAATTTCAGTGAATGAAGGAAAAGTTGGTCCCGTGACTAAGCACATACAGCAGGCATTTTATGCCATCGTACAAGATGGTAAAGATGAACATGGCTGGTTGACTTATGTCTGATTGAACAATATGTAGAATTCAAATACAGGATAGAAAATAGTATGGCCAAGACCGCCACCAAATCCAAGATGAAGTCGAAAACTTCGAGTGCAAAAAAAGTCCAAGCAAAAACGATCGTAGCGAAAAAAACGCAATCATCACCTGCTTCGAAGAAAAAGGCTATTGTGAAAAAGACAATATCCAAACCGGTTTCAAAAAAACCATCTGCTAAGAAAGGTCAGTTCAGTGCTTTTGACATGAAAGGGTTTGACAAAAAAACCATCATGTCTTGGTACAAATTGCAGCATCTTGGAAGACGCTTGGATGAGAAAGCTGCTTTGTATTTGAAGATGGCTAAAGGTTGGTCATATCATGCTCCATGTGCCGGACATGACGGCATACAAATAGCTCTCGGACAAATCTTCCGTCAGAATAAAGATTTCCTCTTTCCTTATTACCGTGATTTGATGACTTCCCTTTCCGGTGGAATAACGATTGAAGAAATTATTTTGAATGGCTTGAGTAAGGATGGTGATGTAGCAGGTGGTGGACGTCACATGAGCAATCACTTTGCAAAACCATCAATCGGCATACAAAATGTTTCATCATGTACAGGTAATCATTCATTGCATGCAGCGGGATTGGCAAGAGCAGTGAAGAAATTCAAAGGTGATGAAGTGGTGTATTACTCCGGAGGAGACTCTGCATGTTCCGAGGGATATTTTTACGAAGCCGTGAATGGTGCATCACGCGAGAAATTACCAGTGGTGTTTGTCATTCAAAATAACAAGTTCGGAATTTCCGTTCCATTACATGAACAAACCGCGAATCTTGTTGTGTCAGATAATTTCACAGGATTCAAGCATTTAAAAATCATCAATTGCGATGGACGCGATGTATTTGATTCATATCGTGCATTGAAAGAGGCACGTGACTATGCATTGTCAGGAGCGGGACCTGTTTTCGTGCATGCAGATTGCGATCGCATAGGGTCTCATTCCAATTCAGACAATCATGAATTGTATCGCTCTCCTGAAGAGATTCAGGAAATGAAGGATCGTGATCCTCTCCCTGCATTCCGTAATATGATACTTGCAAAGAAGATTGCAACGGAAAAAGAATTGCTTGCGATTGAAGAAGAAAACAAACAAGCAATCTTTGCCGCAGCCGATATAGCTGAGATAGCCCCTGATCCCGCCGGTTCGAGTTATCTGGACTATTTGATGCCCGAAGATGCAGTAGGGTATGATGATCGGTCAGAATATAATTTCGTGAATAATCCTGATGAACAGCAGTATACATTTCGTGAGGGAATCAATATTGCGATGAAGCAAGAATTCCAAAAAAACCCACATACATATTTATGGGGTCAGGATGTTGCTTCGGTGAATAAGCAAGGAATTTTCAATGTTCCCAAAGGCATGTTGGATGAATTCGGAAATGACCGAATTTTCAATGCGCCGATTGCCGAGGATTATATCGTGGGTACTGCAAATGGATTCACAAGATACCGTGATGATATCCGCGTGGTTGTTGAAGGCGCAGAATTCGCTGATTATTTTTGGCCTGCAATGGAGCAATTGATTGAATGTTCTCACGACTATTGGAGAACACGCGGACAATTCTCTCCAAATATCACGATTCGTCTTGCCAGTGGTGGATATATTCAAGGCGGATTATACCATTCTCAAAATCTTGATGCACTCTTGGCAGCGATACCGGGAATCAGAGTTGTTTGCCCTGCATTTGCCGATGATGCAATCGGGCTCATGCGGAATTCGATTCGATCACGTGGTGTGACAATGTTTCTTGAGCCGAAGTTCCTGTACAATTACAGACCAAGCTCAACATCGTTACCGGGCGATGATTTCATCGTACCATTTGGTAAAGCAAGAATTCGTCGTCAAGGGACAGATGTCACATTAATTTCCTATGGCAATGCAATTCACATGGCAATGAAAGCGGCCGATGAACTATTTGCAGAACAAGGTATTTCATGTGAAGTGATTGATTTACGATCTCTCAAACCATGGGATAGAAATACTGTATTTCAATCAGTGCGGAAGACAAATAGAGTTGTCATAGCACATGAGCATTATTTGTCAGGTGGAATCGGAGGGGAAATTTCAGCAAGCATAACATCTGAATTATTCTCAATTCTAGATGCTCCCGTCGGTAGAGTGGGAAGTAAAGATGTTCCGGTCGGCTTCGCCAAATCACTTGAAGCGGCAATTTTGCTCAATCTTGCTGATATTAAAAATGAAATTGTAAAAACCGTGAATTATTAAATAAAAAGCCATAAATGAAAGCCTGCCCCTTATTTGGGACGGGCTTTTTTTTGTCCAAATAATATGTGATTTTGAAATAGGGAAAGCTATCTCACACTGTGAAATAAATCTGACACTTTTTTCCACAATACGATATTTTTTTTGAGGGTGAAATCATAACTCATTTCAAGTTGCATTAAATTTCGTTGTATTATCCACCAAAAAACATATATTTGCCTGACTCCTAGGAGTCTGTTTAGTATGTTGCGCTCGTAGCTCAACCGGATAGAGCATTGGATTCCGGTTCCAAAGGTTAGGGGTTCGACTCCCTTCGAGCGCGCAGTAATAATATGAATTTTAAAGACTTACGATAATATGTCAGAATCTGAATCAACGATGGAATCAACCGAAAATGGTTGGAATGTTAGAGAAGAAATTCCTGTGCAAGATGCTTTGATTGCCAAGCTAAAAATGTTTGGTTATGTATTAGCTGGTATTCTTGTCATTGGTTTTGGATATTATTTTTATTCAGGAATGCAGCAAACTACCAATGAGGAAGCAATGACTGCATTGTCTAGAATTTCCTCTTACTACGAGTCCGGACAGTTCCAAAAAGCTTTAGACGGTGATCCGAGCCGCACAATTCGTGGGGGTAAGGTCATAGGCTTGAAAGCAATTGTAAGTGAATACGGTGGGACACCTGCAGGTGCTTTTGCATCATTGTATGCGGGAACCTCCCTTTTGAATATTGGTAAATATTCTGAAGCAATGCCATATTTCGAAGCTGCGTCCGGTAGTGAAGATCAAACTGTAAGTGCCGGTGGAAAGGCAGGATTGGCAGCGTGCAAGGAAGAAATGAAGAATTTTGAAGAAGCTGCTGCATTATACGAATCTGCTGCAGGAGCAAAAGATAGCCCATTATATGAGAGATATTCACTTTTTGCAGCATTGAATTATGAGAAGGCATCAGCCGGTGGTTCCGTAACGGCAAAAGACAAAGCAATAACGCTTATGAAAGGACTTATTGCCAAAAATTCCGGTTCTGATTACATGAATGAGGCAAAAATGGGTTTGGCTCGCCTTGGTTGGCACGAAAATTGACTTGTTTCAAACTTGATATTAATGTCTATACGACTGAATTATGATAAAAAATGACAAATACAATACAGTTTTAAAGTATTATTCAACAAACGGAGGTATTATGCGACGTTTGCTTCGTCTGGGTACCATGCTATTCGCTTTATTGCTTATGGCTGGCACCAGTTATGCGCAAAACAAGCCGCGCGTACAAGTTTCCGGAAGAATTGCCCCTGATCAGGTGCGTATCTTCTTGAAGGACTCTATTTATCAGATTAACGGTACTCTTATGATTGCCGGTACACTGCTTATAGAGCCGGGAACTGAAGTTGTGTTTTTGGACAATGGTAGGATGATCGACTCAGTCGGTGGCCGTATCATTGCCGACGGAAATATGTCGGCCACATACAATCCTGTGGCTCCAGCGCCCGGTGTTGATTTTAATGACAGCCCATATTACACGGGCAATAGTGTTGTTACAATCGGCACAAAATCAGAGTTCAGCATTGCAAATGGTAAGCGCAATGTAATTTTCAACGTGACACTCAATGAGAATGCATCCGGTAATATAACCGGTGTTTCTAATTTGGGTAATACCAATGACACTCCTGAAAGAGGAGCAATCGCAGGTGGTCGCGTTATTTCTCCAGAGCGTGCCATCATGTTTATGGCTTCACGCTTATTTGAGAACGATGATGTAGTTCGCTTCCAACCATGGAAGAGAAAAGGTGGAAATTCCCCTAACATCACACAGGGTACGATCACATTCCGCGGACAAGCAGTGAATGATTATTCTCGTGAATGGGGACATATCATTGTATTGCCCGGTGCTCGTGCAGCATATTTTAGAAACGTGACATTCAAAGATTTCCGTAAGGATACCACAGTAGACAATCGTTTCTACTATGATACACTCGGTCTGTCAGGTGTACTAAAAAATTCCACAATCAATTTGAACAAAGAAACATTGAAGTGGACAAATGGATCAGGTGGTGCATTGACATCATTCTCCGTTCGTACATGGTTGGTTGACTGTAGATTCGAAAACAACATGGCTCGTTTCCGTGGTGGAGCTCTTCAAATGGTGCAAGCACCATATGGAACAGGAGCATATCCTGATACAGCCGGTTTGGGTTTGACTTTCTATCAATCAGATAAGAATCCTAATATCACAAATCCTGATGGATCTGTTGTTCGTGAGAATGACAGTATTATAGTATTAGATATGCTTGATACAGATGGTACCCCTTCAAGTGAACCATTGGTATCAAGAAACGATGCTCGTCGTCAATCAGTTGATGATCCACGTATCGCGGTTTATCTAGGCCGCATTCGTCGTTTGACATTTGACAATAACCGTACACTTGTTGCTTATGTAGATACAGTAACAGTAGGTGGACGTCAAATTCTTGCAGACAATACAGTTAAAAGAGTAAAAGTTGATTCAACTGATGGCCAACCTACAGACTGGAAAAATCAGGCTTGGGGTGGTGCTATGTACATTGGTGGCCGATTTGATGATGAGTACAGAAGACTAGAAATTGGTCTTGGCGTAAACGACTCAATTCGTGTCAACACACTTAATCCATTAAATGACCAAATTCGTTTTGGTGAGAAGGATTTTGTAAGGTTCACAAACAATAAAGTACTTAACCTACAAGACAGATTAAGCACTCGCGGTGCGCGAGGTGGTGGATTGTACATTGGTGCATATACATCAGTTATCATCAATGGAGAGTTTGAAAATAACTCAGCAGAAACACCATTCTTATCTCCAAAGAACAATGCAGATTATGCATTGGGTGGAGGTATCTTCCATGAAAACACTTATGGACGTTTGCAAATCCGTGGTAGTTCCGCTCAAGGTACTAAGTTCAAGAATAATAGAGCTAGTTCTGGTGGAGCAATCTACGTAGATGGTAATACAGACCCTCGTCCTTCACCAATCATTGGTGGTTCCGACTCACCATTCCCAAGAATCAGAGATTATGGTCGTAGAATTGATTTTGAAGACAATAAAGCTCTTGCTCATGGTGGTGCTGTTTACACAAAGCGTAACATGACTTCTTATGGTGCTGGTGGTTTCATCAATGACTTGCCTTTGGCTCAATCATATGGACCAGGATTCAGCATCAACTATCTCCGAAACACTGCAGGCTTCTCAGGCGGTGCTATTGCAATTCATTTGCCAAGTATCGAACCACCGGTTCCAGCATGGCAGAGAGTTGTAAGAGTTGTACGTAGTGATTTCCGCAATAATAGTGTTGGTGCAATTGGTATCAATCCTACTATTGAAGAGAAGAAGTTCGTACGTGGTGGTGGAGCTTTGTATTCATTGAATGCAGATCTCAACCTTGTTAAAGGTACATTGTTCGAAAACAATAGCGTGATCAATGGTTCAGGTGGTGCGATTGCAATGATCAATCCATTAACATCATCTGACCGCATGTTTATTTCTGATGCTGATAAATTTACGGTAGAAGCAGACGGTACAATCAAGATTGGCACTTTTGTTTCAAATGATTCATTGTTCGACAACAAAAAAGTTGCTGCAGTACCTGCAGATGTACGTATGTTGACAAGATTCATCAACAATAGCTCAGATATCAATCCTGATGAACGTTTGATGGGATCAGGTACTTCACAAATCGGTGCAAACTTCATCGATGTGAAGCGCTATCACCCAGGTTACATTTCAAATCCTTCACCTTCCGGGCTTCGTGAAAACGGTATCGGACTTGGTGGTGCGATTTATATTCTCGACAGTGTTGTTAAAGATAGATTCTTTAGAAAGGATACCATCTTTTTCAACCGTGTTCGTATCCAAAACAATCAAGCATTTACTGGAGCGGCTGTTTATTCTGATAACTACGCATTGGCACTTGTATTTAAGCGTTCTTTGATTACCGGTAATGTGGCTCATTCAAAGATCGGAAGATCACAAGATGTAATTGGAGGTCCATTTGTATCAGGTACAAATCAAGCTTCAAGCGATCTAGCTGGTGCAGTACTTTACGGAGAAATCGTTGGTCCAATTCCTTTCAGAAGCTATCATGAAGCTGGTAATGCTATTCATAGCAATGACGCACGCTTCTTGATTCGTCTACCGGATGCACCAAATACAAAGGGTGTATTGGCAGGCGGTTACGGTACCGGAAATGGTGGTGTTGATACACTCCGTGGAAATTACTGGGGCCGCACTGAAGCTAATATTGCGACTATTCTTCCAACTGCACAGCCTGGCTTTGCAAATGGAGCTGTACAAGAAACATTCTTCGTACGTGGTAATGGTCAAACACATCTTCGCTTTATCAATAGAGCTTCATATACAGATGCACAGTCAACAGAGCAAGGTCCATTTGATTACAATGCGACCAACTCACAAGGTAGACCCGGATTGGATTATAACTATAAGCCAATCTTAATCGGCAAAGTACCAGATACTTTGTTGATGGCAGGTATGGTATATGATATGTTCGATAAAGGAACAGATATCAAAACAGCAGATTACTCAGTACGCAGAAGATCTCCAATTGAAGATTTTGCAGTTGGTATACCACCAATTCTTAGAACCTATCCTTTGAGTGCAACTCAATCATCAGGAAAAGTAGTTCGTAGAATGCTTCGTGATCCATTCGCGACAGATTCAGCAAACTATGAAAATGGTGGTGTGAATATTCTTTGGAAAGAGTTGCGCAAACTTCAAGGTGAATTTGCAATTGATCACAGATCTGGTGAATTCACACATCCAATTGGATATCCATTGTTCCTTGAGTCAAGAGCTCAATATAATGGTGAAGACATTAACACAAATAATGACGATCCATTGCTATTGAATGAATCAGTCTTCTTTGTTATCAATGACTCTACCGGTGATTATGTACGTGTTAACATGAAGCAGATGACAGATGTACAAACAACAGACAATGACGGTGCATATCCTCGTGAATATCTCCGTGGTCGTGTTGACTTTGTTGCTGACTCAGCAGAAAGAACAGGTACAACCTCACGTGTTCGCCGCTTCTATGAAGGTTTGGTAAACTATGGTGGAACAAATTCACTTCTTCCTTTCATCGCTGACAATCCTGTTTCAGAAGACAGTGCAGCACTTGGAAGCAGAAGATGGGAAATGCAACTTGATAATGATAGAACACATAACTATGGTGATGACAGAGTAACTTATATCAACCGTGCATCATTGCCTGCTTCCATTCCAAATGGAGCAGTAACATATTATGCAGGTGAGAATTACAATTCGCTTCCTGTTCGCCCAGGTGACCATATTCGTGTTATTTCACGTTCAGTATTGTGGAGAGAAGGTGTGAATGAAGCTATCAATAAAGGTATCTCATTCCGCATCAATGGTTCCGTTCCTGGTCCAGTTTGGACTGGAAGTGCTATAAGCGTTGCTAATCCACAGGTAAATCCAATATTCTTTACATCTTTCAAAGACAAAGTATTTGTCAATGAAGATATAAATTATAATCGTGCATCAACAGCTGGTCAAAAAATCGGTCGTGATACAATCTTCGTTATCACAGCGGTTGATTCAAACAAGATGTATGATCCACGTTGGGCTATGAACTTGAGAAATGGAGATAATAATATCTTCACACAACTTGAGTACACATGGATGCCCTTGTTCCAAAACGGAAATGGTACATTCACAGCTGACACTGCATCTGCAAACAAATTGACAGGTATTCGCCGTTGGTTGAAAGCAGATACTGTATGGACAAATGAACTTGTGAACACACATCCATATTATGGAGCAACTGGTCGTATCGCATTGTTCGGTAAGCCATCAAATCCATATGTGGTACCAGGTGGTGAGTATGTACAAGTTACAGCACAAAACTGGGCACCTAACTTCAGAGGTACAGATGCAATCAGAGGATTGAATCTTACCGATGCAGCCAAAAATGCATTGATGGGAACATCATTGACAGGTGCAGAACTTGAAGCAGCATTCACAAAGAATGTAGTATCTAAGTTCATTTACTTGTACCCATCATATTATCATGCACAAGCATATGATTCTGAAAATGCACGTTTTGCAAATCAGGATACAGTAGACTTTGGCAATGCAACAAGAATTACGTATCGCTTCTCTATCCATGTGATCGACAGCGCTCCGGTATTCAAACCTACATTGCTCACAAGTGCTACATGTGCTGCAGCTGGTGCAAGCCAGAACTTATTCGTTGCGAACGTAACTGACTCATTAAGATTTTTCGTTGACTTTGAAACAGATGACGAAGCAGAAGACCTAGCATCTATTGCAGATGGTTGGGACTTCCGCTACGGCCGTACATCATACTCATTTGAATCTAAAGCAATTCGTCCAAGCGATGACTTAGCGACAGACGAGTTGTCACAAACAAAACCATCTTGGATGGCAGATTCATATTTGTTTACAGCAACAGGTCAACCAAGTTCATTTGGTTTTGACTTTACTACATTGGGTCATTTAAATGTAAGAGTTCAAAGAGCTCAAGCAATTACAATGCTCACACCAAAAGATGCAGTAGCAAGAGTAAATGGTGGATTGAATACAGACACAACAATCACAATCGTTGTAAACGATGGTCATAGTGGTGTGTCATATTTGACTAAGCGTATCTTTATCAATGTTTCACCTGAAATCAGAACAACAAGTCTGCCAACAGCGAAGGAAGATTTGGATTACAATCCAGCATTGTTGGACTTCACAAAGAGAATCGAATATTTTGATCCTAACTTTGGTCAGGCACAAACATTCGAATTGATTTACGCAGATGAAGCAAGAACATCAGTTCCTAAAGATCCATGCTTTGCAGAAGCAGGCGAATGGGATCTGACAAATGTCAAGACAACACCAAAATGGTTGAAGATCAATCCTAAGAGCGGTCTTCTCTATGGTACACCTGGCGTAAAAGATGCTCCACGGATTGGAGCAGGTGCAGAGAAGGTAACAGTTCTCATTACTGATGCAGGTGGATTGACAGACCTTCGCGTTATCAACCTTGAAGTAGAAGAAACAAATCATAAGCCAAGAACCATCACCTCTCCTGCAATTCGTTGCATCGCGAATGGTGAAGAATATCAAGATTCCATCATGGTTGGCGATATTGATTTGCTTCGTGAGACTCCAAGTGAAGCAAAAGAATCAGTTACAGTTTCAATCGATCCTCCGATCGGCAACTTGACACTTGAGCCTTCAGTTATCAATGGTTCAAAACCTGATTCAGCATCAGCACTTAACAATAAGATTACAATCAAGTCAAATGGTCCTTTGAACATACCTTCAAACTTGATCACAGATGGTAAAGTTACTATCCGTATCAAGGCAGATGATGGCACGGATCAAACATACTACACATTCAAAGTGAATGTTTCTGATGTAACTGATTTTGTGACAACAATTCGTGTTCAAAACAATGCAGGTGCATATCAGGATCTTTCATTCGGTACAGCTAGAAATGCCACAACCGGTGAAAAAGAGCCAGATGCAGGCAAACTTGATGCAAACTATTGTGAATTTGAATTACCTCCATTCCCACCAACGGATGTTTTTGATGCTCGCTGGACGATTATCAAAACAAATGGTATTCATCGTAATATCTTCCCGACAGCGGTTAGTGGCGATAAGTCAACTACAATGTACAAAGCACGCTTCCAGTCAGGTGCAGAGCTTGGAAACACATCTCCAGCTACACCAATTACATTGACATGGAAGATGTCAACTGTTCCTTCACGCACAGATTCAAGACGTAATCCAAGCGGTGGTTCATGGAGAATCATGGATGGTGGTTCATTCGACTACTTCCAGTATGACATGGCAACCGGTACAGGAAAGAAAAACGCCTTGATCGATGCAGAAGCAACAGGCGATGACTTTAAGATTACTATTAAGCCTGACTTCATCAATTCTTTCGTGATTCTCTATGATCATGCAAGCAATGTAAACGAAGATCAACCTACATCAGTAATGGGTCAGTCTTTGGTATCAGAAGCAAATCCGAATCCGGCAAATGAAACAGTGAACTTTGCAATCACCTCTTCAAGAGAGAATGTATCAGTTCAAGTGTTTGATCTTCTCGGAAATATTGTCAACACATTTAATGCAGAACTTGGTGTTGGAACTTCCAACGTTTCTTGGAATACAAGAAATAGCAACGGTTCTCCTGTTGCCCCAGGTGTGTATACTGTTAAGTTGACAATCGGAAATGAAGTAGTAATCAGAAATGTAGTAGTAGCAAGATAAATTTAATACTTAGGTAAGGCCCCCTCGAAAAGGGGGCCGGTCCTGAGTAAAATAATGGAGACAACAATGAGAAATTTTATAAGAAAATGTATATCGTTGCTTGCTGCGCCGCTACTGCTTGCTTCCGCATCTCAGTATGCAACAGCTCAACGTATTTTTGATGAATTTGATGCTCCTCAGGTAGTTTCAGGCAAACTGTACATAGATTATGGTATTGCTCCAAACTCTTTGAGCACATATTATTTGGCACCTTATCGCGTAGACCTTCCATATCAGGAACTCACAGGTGGTAATGCCATAGTTTTCAATGGAACAAATGATGAAGGTGATTTTTCCTTGTCAGTTGGTTCCGGAAATCCTAACAATGAAGTTCCATTTGATATTAGCTATGCTGGTAATACTATAAACAGCATGCAGGTTACAACAAATGGATATGTTGCATTGAATAGCATTGCAGGTGTTTCGAAAGATCCGTCTGAATTATTCAAAGGCGATAACAATACAATGGTTATTGCTCCTTATTGGGGTGATCACATTGTAAGAACTGCTAGTGATGTAGGATTTACACCATCAGAAGTAACATGGAAAGTTTGGGGTTCTGCTCCAAAGAGAAGATTGACAATTCAATGGAAGAACTTGAATGTCAATGTTAAAAATGATGGAAATGATGCAAGAAGAGTTGGTAGCTTCCAGGTTACATTCTATGAAAGAAATATTCCGGGAGATGTTGCATTTAATCCTGCAAGCTATAATAAGCATGCTGACTTTGAATTTGCTTATGGTGGATTCACAGGATTGGCAACAGATGCTATTGGTGCAGCTGTTGGTATCAATGATGATGAAAAAGCTCGCTGGATTAATGGATTGTCATGGTCAGACCAAACAACTGCTTCTACATCTAAAGATCTGAGCATTGCTTGGCCTGTATCAGGTACATCATTGAAGACGATTCGTTTTGAAGCATATCAGCGTTCTATTCCAATCAATCCAAATGATTTCTTCTCACGTTTCCTTCTTGGATCTGACAGAGATGATGGATACTATACACTTGATTTGGATAGATTCAACTTTGATTTTACATTTGGTGGTGTAAGACAAAACAATATGTGGGTTTGTATTAATGGTTATACAACATTCTCCAATCCACAAATTTTCTCACACATCGTCAATGACAATCCTCAAGGTTTGTTCTTAAACAGTTCATCATATCCATTTAATGTAATTGCTCCATTCTGGGGTAATCACATCTATCGTTTTGGAAATGAACCAACAGTACCATCTGCAAATGGATTCTATATGAATTCTGAAATTTCTTATGTAGTGGTAGGTTCATATCCAAACCGTCGTTTGGTTGTACAATGGAAGAATTTGAATGTTATGGATAGAACATTACCAAATTCTGTAGCAAACTTCCAGGCAATATTCTACGAAGGTGTTGATGAGCGTTATCCAAACAACTATGCAGGTGCTGTTGAATTTGCATATGGTGATGTTGGAAACAATACACAAACAACAGCCCGAGAAGTAAATGTCAAAGGAGCATCAGTTGGTATCAAAGGAAATCTTGGTACAATGAATCCTGCAGTTTCTTCAGACTACTTAAATGGCTTGTCATACAATGCTCCTCAGAATTCACGTACCTCAACAGTATTGACAGATGGATGGCGCCCAAGTGGTGGAACAGGTTCATCAGAAGGTCGTCGTATTCTCTTCCGTGGCATTCCTCGCTTTGTAGTTCCTACATGGGGCGATGGTGATGCGGATTTGACACAACTTCGTACACGCAAGCATGCAGGTTTGCCACAAAATCGTTTTGTGACAGTAAATGATGCTCGTTTGGTCATGCGTTGGTTGGTAAATGATGGAAGTCTTCCTGATTCACTCAGAAAAGACACTCTCCAATATGGAAATTCTTATCATGCAGACGTAAACCACAATGGACGATACTACTACAGTTCACGTTCATGGGACAATTTGAACGATGTTAGAACATGGAAGCGTCCAATTGATATGGATACATTTGGTATTCGTATCCTTTGGGATTCCACAGAAACATTGACAACATTGCCTCCTGATGCAGGTCCACTACGTTTGATCTATTATGAAGCAACATCATTGGATGCTGCTTTGATTCTTCACTATAATGCAGGTAGAGTACCTTCACTTCCTTGGTTGTGGGATACAATTCCTTCATATGGTAAAGTAATTGCAGGCAAACCTTCATCACCAATAGCTTTTGGTGCACCTGTTGCAACAAATGATGGTGGAAAGATTGTACCTGTATATGCAACAGCAAAGTCAAACAAAGCATTTGCATTCTCAATTACATTCAATGGCAAAGTGATGTCATCAGAAGTTGGTGCTAATAATACCAATGACTTGATCATCAATGATGCTAAAACAGTACACTTTGCAGCTCCACAAGTATTGAACATCAATGAACCTATTGCATTTATCAAGATAGATTCAGACGATGAACTTGTAGCTGAGAAAGTAATTGTAAATGATGTTGCACTTGGTAAAGAGAATATTGAGCAACAGAACGGTGTAACCGGTGCTATTGCCACATATCCAAACCCATTCGATCAAGAAGTTACAGTATCAGTACCTGCTGAATTCAAAGGCGGAGTATTGTCAGTATCTGATGTAAATGGTCGTGTGATTGGAACATTCTCACTCAATCAAGAGACATTGAC
>SXGQ01631245.1_pt1 | contig 19363 bp, 18 predicted proteins | sample 3178371 | NCBI WGS metagenome assembly SXGQ01 (sample SAMN11356859, study PRJNA531348) | freshwater metagenome | isolation source: freshwater sample F1-20 | place: China: Fuxian Lake, Yuxi | collected 2017-12-25 | reverse complement strand
GTCTCAACCGTCACGGCCTTCACGCCTGCGGCCAGTTTCTCGTCGTCCACGCGCGGATAGACCACGTAGGCTTGACGGCCTTGCGCGAGTTGCTCGCGGATGAATTCGATGACTTTCGGCACCGTGTCGGCTGTGCGCACGTGAGTGCGAAGGCGGCCGCGCCCGGCAGGAAGCTGGTCGATCACCGACACATCGAGATCGCCGTAGAGCGTCAGGGCGAGCGTGCGCGGGATGGGCGTGGCGGTCATCACGAGCAGGTGCGGGTAACGTCCTTTGCGCAACAATCGCTCGCGTTGGGCCACGCCGAATTTGTGTTGTTCATCAATGATGACCAAGCCGAGATTCTCCGGCGCGAAATTTTCCTCCAACAACGCGTGTGTGCCGATGAAGAGAGGGGGTGATTGGGGCTGGCTCGGTTTTGTTTTTCGATTGCTGGTGGTTTTGCGGCTGCCAGTGAGCAGATGAACTTCGATGCCGAGCGGCTCCAGCCAGCGGCGGAAGGTGCTGAAGTGTTGCTCGGCCAGAATGTCGGTCGGATCCATCAGTGCGACGCTGCGACCGCTTTCGATGGCCATCAGTGCGGCGCAGGCGGCGACGACGGTTTTGCCCGCGCCCACGTCGCCCTGCAATAGGCGGCGCATCGGATGCCGGGCGCCGAGGTCTGCGCGGATTTCACGGAGCACTTTGGTTTGCGCCGTTGTGAGTTTGAAGGGGAGGCGCTCGAGGAACGACCGCATCAGGAGGTTGGTGCCGGAGCAGGGCAGGGCGGTGGCGCGCGCCTCCCACGCGCGCCGGCGTTTCTGCATGGCGAGTTGTAATTCAACGAATTCATCCAAGGCCAACCGTTGGCGGGCGATTTCGATATCCTCCAACCGCTCGGGGAGGTGAAGCAGCCGGATCGCATCCGCGCGGGATGGCAGGCCCGGAGGTGTCGGTTGTGGTTCGGGCACGCCCGCGGCGAAGTTGTGCGTCACACGCCAGAGCAGCCCGCGCATCCAGCGCTGCGGCAGTCCCTCGGTGAGGGGATAGACGGGCACAATACGGTTGAGATGAAGCTGCCCTTCGGCGTCGTTCACGACCACCTCGGTTTCAGGATGATCCATCGTGCGCGGTCGGAGCGAGAGCGGCTTGCCGAAGACGAGCACGTCGTCGCCTACGGCGAAATAGCGTTCCATGAACGGCAGGTTCCACCAGCGGCAATGCAGCCGAGCTGAGCCGTCATCGAGGATGATCTCGAAGACGGATGTGCGTCCGCGTCCGAAGCGTTTGACGCCTTGCGCCACGATGCGGCCGCGTGTGAGTGCGGCCTCACCTTTTTCGAGTTGGACGATGGGGCGGAACTGGCGGCGATCTTCGTGGCGTCGCGGCCGGTGCAGGAGGAGGTCGCCGACGGTGCGCAACCCGAGGCGATCGAGCTGGGCGGCGCGCTCCGAACCGACGCCGGGCAAGCGAGCCACCGGTGTGGCGAGGGGATCGGCTGGTGCTATCGCGGTCGGCACAGCGCGTTCATAAAAGCAAAATCGAAAAGTAAAAAGGCAAAAGCACGGGGGAAAAGATGAGGTGGAAGAGGGGTGGCGGACGGTTTCAGGGTTGCGCCGAGGGTTTTGGGTTTTGCACTTTGCACTTTGCTCTTCGCATTCCGGCATCCATCTTGTCGCCATGGCTGACGAGCAAGAGGCTCCGATTGATCGGTTGTGGCGTGGCTACAGTGGCGTGTTCAAGGAGTTCGACGACCTGATGCTGGCGCGCTGGATGGCGCAGACGCTCGGGCAGTTGGAGGGGCGCGTCTGGCGCTATTCCCATCCGTTGATGGGTGCGTACCGGCTCGCGGCGCAGGTGGCGCACGAACGCCAGATCTGGCTCAAACGGCTGGCCACGCCGCCCGCGGCTTATAGCGCGGCGCCGTGCTGTCGCGCGCCGTTGCTGCCGTTGATCACGCGCGATTTGGTCGAGTCAGGATTGGTGTGTATGCACTGCAATGGGACGGCTGTGCCGCTCGATGAAGTGGGCGATCTCATGAAGGAGTTGAATAAATGGGCTGATGCGTACGCGCCGCTGCATGCGGTGGCGCATTGGGATGACCGCCAGCGTAAGCGCGCGCCGAACTACGACCGCGCGATGGACGACGCAGCGGTGGCGGGGGAGCAGTTGCTCGCGCGTCTCGGCGGGGAGTTGGCGCCCCGCCTGCTCGCCTCGTGGCCGGCGGTGGTGTGGGAGGACCAGGATGAATGCCTGGACGTGCGGCCGGAGGATATTCCGTGTTGAGCCATGCGCGGGGTTCGTGTTGGATACTGCGCGTTGAGGGAAAGGATCATTCGTGTCAAAAGTATTGAAATGGATTGTCCGGGTTGTCGTGGTAGTGCTGTTGTTGGCGATTGGTGTGTTGCTCGCGCTGGATCCGCTTGCAAAAAAGCTGGCCGAGGCGGGCATCGCGAAGACCACGGGCCTCGATACGAAGATTGGCAATCTCGAGATCGGCGTCTTCAGCCCGAAGCTCACGATCGAGAACTTCAAGATCTACAACTCGGCCGCGTTCGGTGGCTCGCCGCTGCTCGATCTGAAGGAACTGCACGTGGAGTACGACCGCGAGGCGCTCAAAGAACAGAAGCTGCATTTGAAAATGCTCCGACTGCATCTGAATGAGGTGACCATCGTGAGGAGTGTGGATGGCAAGTTGAACATCGGTGCCCTCTCCAAGGGGAAACCGCCGGGTGTGTCGAAAAAGACCGAAGTGGAGGTGGGCCGCAAGAAGCACGAGTTCGCCGGCATTGACGTGCTCAACCTCTCGCTCGGCAAGCTGCGCTACGTGGACATGAAGGAGCCCGACAAGGCGACGGAGGCATGGCTCGGCATCGAGAACGAGATCATCACTGGCATCAAGACCGAGGAGGATCTGCGGAACAAGATGCTACCGCTCCTGCTCAAGTCGCTCCTGTCGCTCGACCCCGTCGTCTTAGAGTCGCTGATGCCGGCGAAGCCGGATTCCTCTCCCGCGCTGCCGCCGAAATGAGCCGGCTCAGATCTTCACCTTGAACTCTTCGCCCTTCTTCAGCGAGAGAGCGAAGCCGGCGAGCAGCTTCGGTATTTGCTCGAGGTCTTTCAGATTCACCATTTCTACCGGCGAGTGCATGTAGCGGTTCGGCAGGCTGACAAGGCCGCTGGCGATGCCGCCGCGCGTCCAGAAAATCGCGTCCGTGTCCGTGCCGCTCGTGGCGCTCATCGCCTCGTGTTGGAGCGGGATTTTCAACTTCTTCGCCACTTGTTCGATGCGGTCGACGACTTCGGGGTGGTTGCAGCCGCCGTGGGTGATGGCGGGGCCGTGGCCCATCCGGATATCGCCGTGCATCGCTTTGTTCACCGTGGGGCAATCGGTCGCGTGGGTCACATCCACCACGAGCGCGACGTCGGGTTTGAGCGAGTACGCGATCTGGCGCGCGCCGAAGAGGCCGACTTCCTCCTGCGTGTTCGACACGGCACAGACTTCGGCCTGCAGTTTTCCTTTCTGTTCGGTGAGTAAACGCAGTGCCTCGATGACGGCGAAAGTGCCGGCCCGGTTGTCGAACGCCCGCGCCACGGCGAGGTCGCCGCGCAACAATTCGAATCCATCCGCCAAGGTGATCGGATCGCCGATCTGCAGAAGTTTGAGCGCTTCCTTCTTGCTGTTCACGCCGATGTCGATGAACAGATCGTGGATCTCCGGCACCTTGCGTTCCTTCTCCAGCTTCATGAGGTGCGGCGCGACGTTGCCGACGACGCCTTTCACGGCCCCGTTGCGGGTGTGGATGATCACGCGCTGGGCCTTGGTGATGGCCGGATCCACGCCGCCCAGCCGGCGCACATAGAGGAAACCATGGTCATCAATGTAATTCACCGCCATCGCGATCTCGTCGGCGTGAGCGGCGAGCATGATGCGCGGCCCGCCACCTTTGTTCAGGATGGCGACGCAGTTGCCGTAGGCGTCGGAGAAGGTCTCGTCGGCAAACTGCTTGGCGTAGTCGAGCCAGACACGCTGGCCGCGGGCCTCGTGGCCGACGGGGCTGGGGGTGTTGACGAGGGACTGGAGAAATTGGAGTGATTCATCTCGCATGCCGGGAGGCTAGGCAAAGCCGTGGTGCGCGTCCACGCTGAAAAGAAGCTGGACGCGGGTTGTGCGAAGTTGCGGTCCCGCGCCCTGTACCCAACGCGCACCTCCTTGGCGCTCGCTGGAGAGACAATCCTTCAAGCCGCCGCATGCCGCTATTGGTAGGCAACCTGATTTTCACGTGGGGAGATGCCTTACATCTTCGTTGCGGAAAATCCGATGTCGAGCGAGGCGGAGTGTGTGATTTTGACGCACGATGCGTGGGGCACACGCTTTTTGGTGCTTGGCTGTCATCGGGTTGGGATATGGACCGTTGGTTTTTCGAGTGTTTTTTGGTTTTTCATCGGTGGCATGTTTCTAGCTAATCGGTCCGTCTAAATGATGGGTGTCGGGTGGGTTTGAGCATTATGCAAATGACAGGGAATCGTGAGCCCAGTCGGCATTCGACAGCCGATGGTTTCACCCTCATCGAGCTTCTGGTGGTCATTGCGATCATCGGGATCCTAGCGAGCATGCTGCTGCCAGCGCTTGGTAAAGCGAAGCGCAAGGCGTACCAAGCTGGCTGCGCCAACAGCCTCAAGCAGATCGCGATCGCCATCCAATCCCGGAACGATGACAACGGCGGCAAACTTCCGGGGCCGCTGTTCATCGGGGTCAAGGCATCCGTTTCTCCGACGATTTCTAATGAATTGGGCTATCACATTGCCGAGTATTTGGGCTATCAGCAGCCTTCAACCATGGCGGCGGGCACCACTTTGGAAATCAAGGCCGCGACCTGCGTCGGTTTCATCCGTACCACGCCCGGGCTTGCTCTGTTGCCTTCGTCTTATGCGACCTATTCACTGAACTGGGGGGTGGGCATTTCAGCTGACGCCATCCTTCCTCAAAAGCCCTTCGGCTATACAGCACAGGGCGTATTGCCAGTGCGCAATCCTTACAACATGGATGACATCCCGAATCCCGCCGCAGTCTGGTCACTGACGGATGTGGATAAGCAGTTGCTGCAATGTCCGAATTGGCCGTGGTACCCGAACCTGCCGACTGTTCCCTCCCACGGCGGCAAAGTTTACAATCGCCTCTTCTTCGACGGCCACGTGGAGGCGGTGCAGAACCCGCAGACGGTGGTGAACGGCAACGTCACCGCAGCTTACTGACAAAAAACATTCGCGGCACCGCGCACGCAGCTTGTTCATCCCCGCCGGCTTCTCTTGGTGAGCCACCTCACGGCTCGACACCCTTCGCGTCCTTTGCTACCAAGCAGCGCGTGCGTTCCGACATGCTCAAAGACATCAGTCGCGTGGTGGTGAAGCTCGGCACGGGCGTTCTCACCGACGCCCGCAAGCAGCCGGATTCCGCCCAGCTCAAGCAGCTCGCGGCGCAAGTCGCCGCGCTGCGTGCGTCTGGCCGAGAGGTGGTGCTTGTCACGTCTGGTGCGGTCGGCGCGGGAATGGGCGCTCTCGGTTTTGACCGGCGGCCGATCGAGCTGGCCGAGCTTCAAGCCTGCGCCGCCGTGGGCCAGTCCCGGTTGATGGCCACCTACGAGAAGCTCTTCGCCCGGCACCGGATCACGGTCGCGCAGGTGTTGCTCACGCACGATGATCTGGAGCACAAGGAACGCCACCTCAACGCCCGCAACACGCTCATCGCGTTGCTCGATCGCGGCGTGGTGCCGATCATCAACGAGAATGACGCGGTCTCTTTCACCGAGCTGAAGTTCGGCGACAACGACAGGCTTTCCGCGCTCGTCGCGTCGCTGTTGCCGGCCGATTTGCTGGTCATCCTCACGACCGTGGACGGGCTGGTGGAAAACTTCGGCAAAGCGAATGCGCGCCCCCTGTCGCTCATTGAGGCGATTGACGAGCGGATCGAGAAGATGGCGGGCGGCACCAGCAGCGCCACGGCTGTGGGGGGGATGACCTCGAAGATTCACGCGGCCAAGATTGCCGTGCGCTCGGGCATCCCGCTCGTCATCGCGTCGGGTCGGAAGAAAAATGTTCTGGCCGATGTGCTCGCGGGCAAGGACGAGGGGACGCTCTTCGTGCCGAAGCCGACGAAACTCAAGGGGCGCAAACGTTGGATCGCTTTTTTCCATCATCCCAAAGGAACGCTGACTGTGGATGACGGCGCGAAGAAGGCGCTGCGCGAAAAAGGCACCAGCCTGCTGCCGCCGGGGATCGCGGGCTGCGAAGGCGCGTTCGCGGCGGGCGATGTGGTGCGGTTGTGCGATGCCGACGGCACGGAATTCGCGCGCGGCATCAGCCGCTGCGGTTCCGGCGAAATCCGCGCCAGTACGCTCAAGCGCATTGAAGTGGTGCATCGTGATGACTTGGTGATCCTGTAGCGCGTCCCATCTCCGCCAAACCCAGCGATGAAAAAGAAGCCGGCGATCAACGAACTGTTGGCGGTCATGACCCGCCTGCGATCGCCGAAAGGCTGTCCGTGGGATCGCGAGCAGACGCATCAGTCGTTGCGCTTCCACGCCGTCGAAGAGGTGTACGAATTGATCGACGCCATCGAGGCGGGCGATGATTCCGAGATCGTCGAGGAGTTGGGTGACTTGCTGTTGCAGGTGGTTTTTCACTGTCAACTGGCGCGCGAGCGCGGGGCATTCGATTTCGAAAAGGTCGCGCAATGCATCACGGAGAAGCTCATCCGTCGTCATCCGCATGTCTTCGGAGATGTGAAGGTGAAGGACGTGGACGAGGTTTGGGCCAATTGGGAGAAGATCAAGAAAGCCGAGAAACAGGGGACGCACCACGCGCGACCGAGCGCGCTCGATGGGATTCCCCGTCATCTGCCGGCGTTGCTGCGGGCGGAGAAGCTGGTGAAGAAAGCGCGCAAGGCAAAGCTGATCCCTGTCGAACGCAAACAGCGGTCGAGGACCACGCTGGCGAAGGCGTTGTTCGAGATCTGTGCGGAGGCGCAGGCTCGCGGTTGGTCTGCTGAAGAAGTCTTGCGCGCGGAAATCCGCCGGCGCGAGCGCGCGCTGCGCCGCAAGGAACGCAAGCGATAGTCATGAGATTGCGGATGGTACCGTGGTTGATGGCCCTGGCTGCAATAGCCCCTGTGATCGCCGCGCCGCTCTCCGCCGCGTCGGTTGTCATCAACGAGATTTATTTTGATCCGCCAGACAAGCGCCCGACGGAGTTCATCGAGTTACACAATCCCGGCACGAACGTGGTGAACTTGGCCGGTTGGCAGTTGGAGAAGTTCGTGTTCCCGCCGGACGCATCGATTGCGGCTGGCGGCTATCTTGTCGTAGCCAAGGATCCGGAGGCGTTTTTCAAGGTCTACGGATTGAAGCCGCTCGGGCCATTTCTCGGGAAAATAAAAAGGCAGGGCGAGCGGATTGTGCTGCGTGATGCGCGGGGTGAAGTGAGGGATGAGGTTCATTTCGGCGTCGGCTTTCCGTGGCCGACGGCAGCCGCCGGATCGGGTTCTTCATTGGAACGGGTTCATCCGATGCTTGATGGTCAGCGGCCGGGTTCGTGGCGTAGTTCCGGTTTCGCGTTGGATGGAAAGCCGGGCGATAAAAGTCCCACGCCGGGCAGGAAAAACTCGGTGCTGGCAGCTAACGTGCCGCCGACGGTGGAGGGCGTCGGACATTCTCCGCTCCAACCGAAGGCCGGCGAGCGGGTTATTGTGACTGCTCGTGTGGGCGATCCCGATGGGGTTGTCTCGGTGGTGCTGCAGATTCAGGCGGTCGAGCCCGGCGCGTATCTCCGCAAGTCCGACGCTGATTATGAAAAGCGCTGGCAGGAATTCCCAATGCGGGATGATGGCCGGGATGGGGATATTGTCGCTGGAGACGGGGAGTTCATCGCGGTTGTTCCGGCGGAGTTGCAGACGCATCGGCGGCTAGTTCGATATCGTATCGTGGCGACGGATGGCGCGGGGCTCAAGCTGCGCGTGCCGTATTCGGACGATGACTGCCCCAATTTTGCGTGGTTCTGTTACAACGGCGTGCCTGCGTGGGCCGGCAGCAGTCAGCCGAACAAGACGCCGCCGCTCGTCTTCGCGCCGGAATTTCTGACCACGCTGCCGGTCTACCAGCTCATCGCCCGGCACGATGATGTGGAGCGCAGCCAGTGGGATGGCGGTTACAATAAGCGACGTTTGTTTGGCACCTTTGTTTATAACGGCCGCGTGTACGATCATGTTCAGTTTCAGAATCGCGGCCAGGCCAGCACGTATGTCTCCGGCAAGAACAAGTGGGGCATCCATTTCAATCGAGCCCGGGAATTCCACGCCCTCAATTCTTGGGGGCACGCCTATGCGCAGCCGTGGGATCACTTGAATTTGAGCGGATGCGCCAGCCCGTGGGTACAGATCAATCGCGGCATGGCGGGGATGGACGAGGCCGTTTCATTTCGCGCTTATCAACTGGCCGGTGTGCCGAGCGCAAACACCCACTGGATTCACTTTCGCGTTCTGAGTCGCGCGGAGGAGGCTTCCCCCAAGAGCCAGTACGAAGGCGATCTCTGGGGATTATATCTCTCGGTGCAGGATCCCGATGGAGGCTGGTTGAAGGATCGTGGTTTGCCGGAGGGCAACACCTACAGCCCTGAGACGGGTCGCAAACATTTTGCCGCCGGGATGCCACCGAACAACGCTGACTTCAATGATTTCATGAACGGTTCGCGCTCGACCAATGTTGAAAAATGGTGGCGCGACAATCTGGATCTGCCGGCTTACTACAGTTTTCACGCGATAAACCGCGTCATGTCGAACGTGGATTTGCGCCACGGCGCCAATCATTTCCTCTACCATCCTCGCGCCGGCCGTTGGGCGCCGGTGCCGTGGGATCTCGACATGATGTTCATCCCCAAAACGCACTGGCCCGGTATCATCGATCAAGCGCGCTGTCTGGATCAGCCAAATCTCCGGCGCGAATATCAGAACCGCGCCCGCGAAATCCTCGACCTTTTTTGCAGCGATACCGCGCCCAATGGCGGGCAGATCGGTCAACTCGTGGATGAATTGGCCGGCGCGATTCGTCCGACAGGACATGCTCGAAACTGGGGCGAACTCGACATGGCGATGTGGAACAACCATCCGCGCACCAGTGACAAGGGAGCTTTCTATCGGAACTCGGCGCATCAGGGGATGATGGGCGGCGCATTTGAACGCCGACTGGCCACGCCCGACTTCGATGGCTTCTGCAAATATATCACCGATTTTTGCGCCGACTCGCGTCCGCAGAAGACATACAAGCCGAACGATGGGGATGCGCGTGGCTACGGATTCGGCCATCTCTGGTGGGAATCGAAAGATGATGCAATTCCGGCACGTCCGACCATTCGCTATACTGGGCCGTCTGCGTTTCCGACACGGGAGTTACTGTTTGAGGTCTCCCCCTTTTTGAGCCCGCCGAATGGGGGCAAATATGCCGCAGTACAGTGGCGGGTCGGAAGAATAAGTGCGCCGGGGTTGGCCGGCTATGAAGTGAACCAGCCTCGCCGCTACGAGATTGAGCCGCACTGGACGAGTGAAGAAATCACAGGGCTGCCAATCGGAATCCGATTGCCGTCGAATGTCGTCGTCGCCGGTCAGGTCTATCGTGTTCGAGTTCGGTACAAGGACGATATCGGTCGCTGGAGCCATTGGTCGGTGCCGATTCAGTTCGAGCCGGATCGACGGTGATTTAGCTTCGCACCGTTGCGAGCTGTTCCTATACTCCGAAAAATTATGACTGATTCACGTTATCCGAAACTTGCCAAGCTGCTCATCGAATATTCCGCCAAGCTCAAGCGCGGCGAGGCCGTGCTTCTGGACATGATCGATGTGCCGGATGAATTCACCGTGGAACTGATGCGCGCGGCGCGCAAGGTCGGCGCCATCCCGATCGTCGAGACGCGCCGCACGCGCGTCCTTCGCGAGGCGCAGAAGGGGACTGACGCCGCCCACGCCGCACTCGTGCGCGACGTGGAGATGTTCCGCATGAAGAAGGTGCAGGCGTACATCGCCATTCGCGGCGCGGCCAATACCAGCGAGATGTCCGATGTGCCGGCGGACAAGATGCAGCTCTATGCGAAGACGCTTCGGCCGGTACTCAACTATCGCGTCAACAAAACGCGCTGGTGCGTGCTACGCTGGCCGACGCCGAGCATGGCGCAGGCGGCGAACATGAGCACGGAGGCTTTCGAGAATTTCTACTTCGATGTCTGCACGATGGATTATCGCCGCATGGAACGTGCAGCGAAGCCGTTGCAGCGTCGGATGAAACGCGCCAATCAGATCCATCTGAAAGGGCCGGGTACGGATCTCACTTTCAGCAAGAAGGGCATCAACGCTATCCCTTGCGAGGGATTGCGGAACATCCCTGATGGCGAGTGCTTTTCATGTCCGGTGAAGGATTCGGTGAACGGCCATATCCAGTTCAACACGCCGACGATTTACGCCGGAACTAAGTTCGAGAACGTGCGGCTGGAGTTTGAGCACGGCAAAATCATCAAAGCGACGGCGAACAACACGAAGAAGCTGAACGAGATTTTGGACACGGATGCGGGCGCGCGGTACATCGGTGAGTTCAGCCTCGGATTCAATCCGCACATCCTCTCGCCGATGTGCGACATCCTGTTCGATGAAAAGATCGCCGGCTCGCTGCACTTCACGCCGGGACAAGCTTATGAAGTGGCCGACAACGGCAATCGCTCGGCGGTGCACTGGGACATGGTGCTGATCCAGCGCAAGGAATGGGGCGGGGGCGAGGTGTGGTTCGACGGCGAATTGATCCGCAAGGACGGCCTCTTCCTGCCGAACGATCTCAAACCGCTCAATCCCGAGAACCTCAAGTAGCGTCCGGCTGGGATTGGGGCGGCGGAGCGTTTACGTGCCCTTGATCAGTTCCAGAAACTGTTTCATGGCGGGCGAAAGCACTTTGTTCTTCTTATAGACGGCGGCGAGCGGACGGAAGAAATCTGCGTCGTCAATCTCCACTTGGGCGAGAGTGTGCTTGGCCACCTCTTGCACCACGGTGCCTTGCGGCACGATGGAGATGCCGGCGTCGATCTCCACGGCGCGTTTCACCGTCTCGATGTTATCGAATTCCATGACGTGATTCACGGAGACCTCGCGGTCCTTGAGGATCTTGTCGATGGCCTTGCGCGTGGGGATGTCCGGCTCGAAACCGATGAACTTTTGATTCTGGAGTTCGGCGAGCTTCACCGTCTTGTGCTTCGCAAAGGGGTGGCCGGGATGGCAGATGAGCACGAGGAGATCCTTTCGGAGCGGCGTCATCTCGAGCCGATGATCTTTGTTCGGATAAGCAACGAGGCCGAGGTCGGTGATATTCCCGAGCACATCCTCATATACTTGGCTGGCGCGGCGGTACTCGACCGAGATGTTCACGGTCGGATGCGCCTTCAGGAACTTCTTGATGTAGGGCGGCAGATCGTGCAGGCCGATGGAGTAGATGGTGGTGACACGGATGCTGCCGGAAACGATATCCTTGATCTCTTGGACTTTGTGGCGGAGCGAATCGTAGGTCTGAATGATTTGCTTGCTGTAATCGTAGAGGACCTGCCCCTCCCGCGTGAGCCGAAACTTCTTTTTGCTCCGTTCGATCAGCAGCGCCTTGAACTGCTTCTCCAGGGAGCTGATCTGCTGGCTGACGGCCGACTGTGTCACGTCGTTGATCTGCGCGGCTTTGGTGAAACTCTCGGTTTCGGCGAGATCACAGAAAACTTTCAAGCTTTCGATTTGCATCGCCGCCAAGTAAATCAGGGCCGCTTATTAAGTCAACCGACGGTTATCCCCATTTATGGAAGGGCCGCGGGAAGATCGGTGAAGGCGGACGGCAACAAATCGCGTACGCGAAAACGGCGGATGACATCCGGCTTGCGGCTGTCGGCGACAAAAAGCAGCGCGTCACTCGCGTGCTCGATCAGGAGTTGCCGGCAGGCACCACAGGGCGTCACACCACTCGGCGAGACGACGGCCACGGCGCGGAAGGCGTGTGCGCCATCCGTCAGCGCTTTGAAAAGGGCGACGCGTTCTGCGCAGCAGGAAAGTCCGTAACTGGCGCTCTCCACGTTCGCGCCCGTGATGATCTTGCCGGAAGCGGCGAGTAAGGCGGCCCCCACCTTGAAGCGCGAGTAAGGCGCGACCGCCCGGCGTTGCGCGGTGATGGCGGCGGCGACCAGCGCTCGGGCATCAATCCGTTTCTGTTTTGGCATAATATGCGGCGAAGTTTTCCAGCAATCGCGCGGCTCGCTGGCCGCTGGCATGGCCCGTGGCGAGCACCTCGGCATGGGAGAGAGGGTGGGGAGACAGGCCGGCGGCCGCGTTAGTGATGCACGAGAGGCCGGCCAGGCGCAGGCCGCATTGCCGCGCGACGATGGCTTCGGGCGCGGTACTCATCCCGACCGCATCCGCGCCCAGACGTGCGAAGGCGCGGATTTCCGCCGGAGTCTCGTAGCTTGGGCCACTGACGGCGAGATAGACGCCCGCGTGAAGTTTGGCCCCCGCAGTTTTGGCGGCGCATTTCAGGAACGTGGCGAGGGCCGGGTCATAAACCTGCGTCAGATCTACGAATTGGCTGCGACCTTCGATCGCCGGTCCGCGCAGCGGATTCGCGCCCATGAAATCGATGTGGTCGGTCAGGCGCATGAAATCGCCGAGATGGAATTTTCGGTTGATCCCCCCGGCAGCGTTCGTGAGGAGCAAAGACTCGATGCCGTATTCGGCCAGGACACGGATGGGGAAGGTGATGTGCGCGAGTTCGTGCCCTTCGTAGTAATGCGCGCGGCCGCTGAGGATGAGGACCGGGACGCCGCCGAGTTTGCCGAAGATGACGTGGCCGGCGTGTCCGGTGACACTCGTCGAGGGAAAACCCGGGAGTTTGGAATAAGGGAGTCGCGCGGCGATTTCGACACGCTCGAGCACGGCGCTGAAACCGCTGCCGAGCACGATGGCGAGCCGGGGCCGGAGCGGGGTGCTGCGGCGCAGGATTTGAGCGGCGGTCTTGGGCGATGTCTTCACGTTATGTACGCAGCTTGCTTTCGGACTTGCGGCTGAACTACTCTGGCTGGAGTTTTATTTGGATTATGGAATTGAACAACGATGAAATCCGCCGTTACTCCCGGCACTTGATTCTGCCCGAAGTCGGGCTGGCAGGCCAGAAACGCATCAAAGCCGCCAGCGTTCTTTGCATCGGCGCGGGTGGACTGGGATCGCCGATCGCCATGTACCTCGCTGCGGCGGGCGTCGGCCGCATCGGCATCGTGGATTTCGACACGGTGGATTTCTCGAATCTCCAGCGTCAACTTCTGCACGGCACCCCGGATGTCGGCCGGTCCAAGGCTGAGTCCGCCAAGGAAACCATCGCCAACTTGAACCCCGGCGTGGATGTGGTGATTCACAATACCCGCCTTTCCAGCGAGAACGCCCTCGAGATCATCGCCGGGTACGACATCGTGGTGGATGGCACGGATAATTTTCCGACGCGTTACCTGACCAACGACGCTTGCGTGCTGCTCAAGAAGCCGAACGTGTATGGCTCCATCTTCCGTTTCGATGGGCAGGCCAGCGTGTTCGCGCCTCACTTGGGCGGGCCGTGTTATCGCTGCCTTTATCCGGAACCCCCGCCGCCGGGGATGGTGCCGAGCTGCGCCGAGGGCGGCGTGTTGGGGGTGTTGCCGGGTATCATCGGTTGCATCCAGACCACGGAGATTCTGAAGCTCGCTCTGGGCAAGGGCACGTCGCTTGTCGGCCGCCTGATGCTTTTCAATGCGCTCGACATGAAGTTCCGCGAGCTGAAGCTCCGTCGCGATCCGCAGTGTCCCGTTTGCGGCGACACGCCGACGATCACCGAGCTGATTGACTACGAGCAGTTCTGCGGCATCCCATCCGAACCGGCCTCGCCGGCGCAGAACCCCGACGAGGTGACGGTGCAGGAAATGAAGAAGGCGCTCGACAATCCGAAGCTTGGCATCAAGGTCATCGACGTGCGCGAGCCGGACGAGTGCCAGATCGCGCATGTCGCCGGCGTGCCGCTCATTCCGCTGGGGGCGCTGCCGCAGCGCTTCACCGAGCTGGACCCGAACCAGCACATTTACGTTCACTGCAAGAGTGGGATGCGTTCCCTCAATGCGGTCACGTTTCTCAAGGAACAGGGTTTCAAGTACGCGAAAAGCGTGAAGGGCGGCATCGCCGCGTGGGCGGATGAGATTGATCACCGCGTGCCGAAGTATTGAACCGCGGCTCATTTTATGGGAATGCGACGCGACGCGCGTGAACGCGCCATCCAGTTTTTATTTCAGCACGATCTGAATCCGCCCGAGGATCTCGCGGCGGCTCTCGACCACTTTTGGACCTCGCAGCGGGCCGTTGTCATCGCCGACGAGAAGGGCGACGCGAAGTGGGGCGAGGAGCCGCAGTTCCCGCCGATGACCACCGACGAGGCCGCCACGAGGCTCTTCGCCGACCCGCTTATCCACGGTACACTCACCAACCGCCAGCAGATTGACGAGATTCTCATCTCCCACGCCAAGAACTGGGATCTGCACCGGATGGCTGTTGTGGACCGGAATATCCTTCGCCTCGCGATGTACGAGATGCTGCATCGCGACGATATCCCGCCGGTGGTCAGCATCAACGAGGCGGTGGACATCGCGAAGAAGTTTTCCACCGACGAGAGCGGGCGGTTCGTCAACGGTATCCTCGACAAGGTGCGAACGGAATTGAAGCGCCCGGCGCGGGGCTGAAATGTTTACGGATCTCCATCTCCACACGAATTTCTCCGACGGCACCTACACGCCGGAAGAGCTGGCGGGGCATGCCCACCGGCTCGGCTTTGCTGCCGTGGCGTTAACCGACCACGACACGATGGAAGGCTGCGCGCGGATGGCCGCCGCGTCTGCGGCGCACGGCATCGAGTTCATTCCCGGCAGTGAATTGACCTGCGAACACGAGGGGCAGGAGCTGCACATGCTCGGCTACTTCCTCGATGCGGCGAACGAAAAGCTGCGTGTTGCGCTGGCGAAATTTCAGGGGGTCCGCGTCAGTCGCATCCGCGAGATGGTCGCCCGCATCAATGCGCTGGGCGTGAAGCTCGACGTGCAGCTCGTTTTCGATATCGCCAATTGCCGCGCGCCCGGCCGGCCGCACATCGGCCGCGCGCTCGTGAAGATCGGCGTCTGTTCCGGTCTCGACGAGGCCTTCGACCGTTTCCTCAAGAAGGGCAAGCCCGCGTGGATGCCCAAATATAGAATGACGGCCGCCGAGGCGATTGAGCTGATTCATCAGGCTGGTGGATTGGCGGTGCTCGCTCATCCGGGATTGTACCGTGCCGACCACGTCATCCCCGGCCTCGTCGCGGCGGGGATGGATGGCCTCGAATGTATCTACACCCGACATTCCACCCCTATCATCGAGCATTACCTGCTCATCGCCGAAGAGCATCGGTTGCTGGTCACCGGCGGCTCCGATTGCCACGGGATGAACAAGGGCCAGCCGCTCATCGGCACGACCAAGCTTCCCTACCACTTTATAGAGAAGCTCAAGGCCCGCGTCGCCGCGCGTCGGGCCGGCTGATATGGGCCTCTTCCAAAAGTTCAAGGACGGTCTTTTCAAGACCCACGACCGGCTCGTCCACGAAATCAAACGGATCGTCACCGGCTCGCCCAAGCTCACTGGCACCACTCTCGAGGAGTTGGAGCGGGCGCTCATCGGGGCCGATCTCGGAATGGTGATGACCACGCGGATCGTGGATGCGGTGAAGCGGGCGTACGAGGCACAAGGCGCGGCGGGGCTCGACGTTTTCGCCATCGCCCGCTTGGAGGTCGAGAAAAGTCTCGGCGCGAACCGCAGCGAGCTTCGTCGTGCGGAGAAGGGGGTGACCGTGGTCTCCATCATCGGAGTCAACGGAACCGGCAAAACGACGACCTCCGCCAAGCTGGCGCATCTCATCCAATCACGCGGGGAGACGACACTGCTCGCCGCGTGTGACACCTTTCGCGCCGCCGCTGTCGAGCAACTCAAAATCTGGGGTGGACGACTCAACGTCCACGTTGTCGCCGGCGCGCCCGGAGCCGATCCTGCGGCTGTGGCGCACGATGCCATCACCGCCGCGACCGCGCGTGGCGCGCACTTCCTCCTCGTGGACACCGCCGGCCGTCTGCACACGAAACACAATCTGATGCAGGAATTGCAGAAGGTTCACCGCGTGATGGGCAAGCAACTCAACGGCGCGCCGCATGAGGTGTTGCTCGTGCTCGACGCCACCACGGGAATGAACGCGCTCACGCAAGCCCGCGAGTTTCACAAGGCCGTGCCGCTTACCGGCCTCGTCGTCACCAAGCTCGACGGCACCAGCAAAGGCGGGATGGTGGTCGCCATTCAAAATGAGCTGGGCCTGCCGGTGAAGTTCATCGGCCTTGGTGAGAAGCCCGACGACCTCCAGCCGTTCGACGCCCGGCAATTCGCCGAAGCGCTCTTCTCCGAATAAACCGCGATGGCAAAGGCCACTGACATGGACATACGTTTCATGCGTCTGGCTTTGGGATTGGCGCGCCGTGCGTGCGGTCGCACTTCACCAAACCCGATGGTCGGCGCGGTGCTGGTGAAACGCGGAACTGTCATCGGCCAAGGTTGGCACCGCACAGCCGGCGGTCCGCACGCCGAGATCGAGGCGTTGCGGGGGGCTGCGAAGAATGGCCACAGCCCGAAGGGCGCGACACTTTACGTGACACTCGAACCGTGCTGCACCCACGGCCGCACGCCGCCCTGCACCGAGGCGCTCATCGCTGCTGGAATCAGGCGTGTCGTTGTCGGGGCGGTCGATCCGAATCCCAAACACGCTGGCCGTGGCTATCGCCTTCTTCGCCGCGCGGGCATCAAGGTGAATCACGGCGTGTTGGCTGAGGAAGCGACACGACTCAACGAAATTTTCAACCACTGGATTATCCACCGCACGCCGTTCGTCACGGTGAAGGCGGCAATGACGTTGGATGGCAAGATCGCTACGGCGAGTGGTGAGTCGAAATGGATCACCGGCACGCAAAGCCGTGCGCACGCGATGAAACTGCGGGAGGTGGCGGATGCCATTCTGGTGGGGGTGAACACGGTCTTGCTGGATGACCCCGCTTTGACGGTCCGGAGAGGCGCAGGAAAAGGGAAAGAGGGGAAGCGGCGGATCATCCTCGATTCACTGGCTCGGACGCCGCTCGATGCACAAATCATCAACGATGAGTTTGCGCCGCTGACGACAATCGTTGTCACAAAGAGCGCGCCGAAACACCGTGCGGCCGCCTTGTCGAAACGCGCGGAGGTCTTGATCGCGCCGGCCCGGAAGGGTCGGCCGGATTTGCGTTGGCTTCTTAAGAAGCTGGGAGCGGAGAATATCACCAGACTTTTGGTGGAGGGGGGCGGCGAAGTGAATGCGTCCTTTTTGCTCGATGGCTTGGCCCAGCGCGTTGCCTTCTTTTATGCGCCGAAAATTCTTGGTGGCCGCGATTCCAAACGTGCGGTGGGGGGTGTTGGTGCGCGGCGCTTGATGGAGGGGATTCAGTTGTGTGAGGTGGAATGGGGGCGTCTTGGTGCGGATTTGCTGTTGACGGCGCGCGTTGGCGCGGCTTGATAGGGCGCGATGTTCACAGGAATTATCGAAGAGACCGGAGTCGTGGAGTCGGTGCGGCCGATGTCGCGGGCGATCCGCTTGTCGGTCCGCGCGAAGATCTGCGCGCGCGGGTTGCGCGTAGGAGAGAGTCTGGCGGTGGACGGCTGCTGTCTCACGGTGGTGAAGCTTACGGCGAAGGGGCGCGCGAAGATCCTGCACTTCGACTTGCTGAAGGAGACGTGGGAGCGGACGAATCTGCAATCGGTGCGGGCCGGTTCGCTGGTGAATCTGGAGCGATCGCTGGAGGCGGGCGGTCGGCTCGGCGGCCACTTCGTCACCGGCCACATTGACGGTCGAGGGAAGATCGTGCGTTGGGAACGCCAAGGGAAAGACCATCTGCTGGAGATCGCCGCGCCGGCGGAGGTGATGCGTTACATCATATTCAAAGGCTCGGTGGCGGTGGATGGAATCAGTCTGACGGTGGCGGCGGTGGAGTCGGAAAGGTTCCGCATCTGGATTATTCCGCACACGTTCGAGGCGACGGCACTGCGTGAGCGCGCGGTGGGCGACGCGGTGAATCTGGAGGCGGACATCCTCGGCAAGTACGTCGAGCGCTTCGCCGGAGTGCGGCCCTGAGACCTGCTTCGTCCGGCGGTTCAAGCTGCCAGCGACATCTGGCCGTTCGCGTCGGGCGAGAGCCATTGGCGGCAGACTTTCCCGATGGAATCAATATACTGGCCGACCTGCGGTGATTTGCTGAGGTAATCGGCGGCCCCCATCAACCGGCACATCGCCACATCCATCTCGTCATCCGAGGCGGTGAACATCACCACGGGGATGTCGTGTGTGCGGGGTTTGGCTTTGAGGGCGCGCAGGAAGGTTTTTCCGTCCATCAAGGGGCAGGTTGAGGCCGAGCAACACCAGGGGCGTCCGGGGGGGGCGTTGGAGCGGTGACTGTAGTCGCCTTTGGCAAAGAGGAAGTTCAGGGCTTCCTCGCCGTCGCGGGCCAGCGCGTAACGCACCGGTGGATCGAGTTCCACGAGGGCAACGTGAGTCAACAGAGCGTGGCCGGGGTTGTCTTCCACCACAAGGATGTCGATTCGTTCGGGAGTCATACCTCGTCCTTTTGTGGGGGTTGGTGCAATATGCCGCAGGAGGGGGGAAAGCGAAAAGGCGGTGGGGAATGATTTTTCAGGAAGTCCTGAAAAAGAAGTATTTGGTGCGCACGGCAGGACTTGAACCTGCACGAGTTACCTCACTACCACCTCAAAGTAGCGCGTCTGCCAATTCCGCCACGTGCGCAGCAGACTTGAATTATTGGCTTACTTTGCCCCGCCTGTGCAAGTGGAATTTCGCGCCGAGGAGACATTCTGTTTTGCGGATGGCGTTTCATCCTGCCTGTCGCTAAACTCCTGCCATGGCTGAGAAGAGCATGGCGGAGGCGGGCCACGCGGCGCTCGAGCAGTTCCGCAAAGGCAATGCCGCGTTCGACAAAGCCAACTGGAACTACGCCATTCAAATCCTGAAGGAACTCCTGCGGCAGGAGCCGGGATTCTTCGAGGCGCGCATGGTGTTGCACGCCGCTCAGATGAAGAAAGGCCAGTCTGCGGGGCTCTTCAAGAAAGCGCTCGGTGTGGCGGGGAACACCCAGTTGATCGCGCGCGGGCAACTGGCGCTGCGTAACCAGCCCGTCGAGGCGCTGCGCATCGCCGAGGAAATTCTGG
>SXGQ01591356.1_pt1 | contig 19364 bp, 25 predicted proteins | sample 3178371 | NCBI WGS metagenome assembly SXGQ01 (sample SAMN11356859, study PRJNA531348) | freshwater metagenome | isolation source: freshwater sample F1-20 | place: China: Fuxian Lake, Yuxi | collected 2017-12-25 | reverse complement strand
TCCCCTGAGCTACGAGGGCTGAACTCAGCCAACTAGATAAGGTTATCAGTTATGTAATTCACTAAGCGTTAGTTGAAATTTTGATATTGCATACTGATTACACATAAGAGAGAATTACTTCATGAGTCAGACTGGGTACTTTGCAACTGGGTGTTTCTGGGGTGCAGAACGAAGATTTTGGCAGTTAGATGGCGTTATTTCTACATCTGTTGGGTATATGGGTGGGAATAAACCAAATCCTACTTATGAAGAAGTTTGCAGTGGAAAAACTAATCACGCCGAAATTGTTGAGGTAATTTTTGATTCAAATATAATCAATTACGAAAGAATTCTTGCGGAATTCTGGGTTATGCATGATCCAACATCCTTGAATCAACAGGGCGGAGATATTGGTACACAATACCGTTCTGCAATTTATACAACGACACCAGAGCATTTAGAAATAGCTATGAATAGTAAATTGATTTATCAAGCAGAACTAACTAAAAATAATTTACCTCAAATAGTCACAGAAATCCTTCCTGCTAAAGGAGTTACATATTGGCTTGCTGAGGAGTACCATCAAAAATATCTAGCTAAAAACCCAAATGGTTATGACTGCCATTCTTCAACTGGTGTTGCCTATCCACTATTTTCAACTCATACAAATGAATGAAATAACCCCCGTTAATTCAAGCGGTGATTTATATCCGGTAAAGATTAATGAAGAAGAGCTTAAATCTAGGATTGACCCACTTTCATATGATGTATTAAGAAAATCTGCAACGGAGAGTGCATTTTCAGGTGAATATACCGATACTGAAACAATTGGGGTTTATAAATGCAAGGCATGTTTTGCCGAGTTATTTAGGTCGGATAGTAAATTTCACTCTGGCTGTGGATGGCCATCTTTTTACACACCAACAAAGGATGATGCAGTTGAACTACTTGAAGATAGATCATTATTTCCAAGAATTAGAACTGAAGTTAGATGCGCATCCTGCGGTTCACATCTTGGACATGTTTTTACTGGTGAGGGGTATGCAGTACCAACAGATCAGAGATGGTGTATAAATTCTGTGGCTCTAGTACTTGAGCCTAAAAATTAACTATCAACTGCTCGCCAGCAATACCAAGCAACAACACTTTGAAACCCTTCAAATTTAATACCCTTCTTATCTAGTTTGTTTGGGTCAATATCACTTCTTAATTTGTGAATTTTCTCCCAGCCTCTTCTTACTCCTAAATCACCAACGGGCCAAACATTCAACCTTCCCATATGGAAAATTAAAAACATTTCAGAGGTCCATCTACCGATTCCCCAAATTTTAGTTAACTCTTCGGTAATAAGATGATTTGGCATTTGCTCGAACTTACTAAAATTTACCCGATTGTCTAACGATGCGATACTTAGTTCAGTTATAGCTCTAACTTTAGCGTTTGAAATTCCTGCAGATCGAAGTAACTCTGGCTTTAGGGAAAGTATTACCTCAGGCTGTAATTCACTCTTTACTAGAGCTAGTACACGGTCATTTATTTTTTCGGCAGCTTTTGTGGCTAGCTGTTGCGAGATAATTGATTGCACTAGAGTCTTAAAGTAGGAGTCATTAACTTTAGATCTTCCAAGATCGCAAAGTTCGGATTTTTCGATTACCCCTGCAAATTTAGGGTCAACTTCGATAATTTTATTTGTAATCTGGCGCATTTTCCTTGCGGTCATCAAATTTACACCTGATTTCATCTCCTAACTGTAAATGAAATGGGTTAGGCTTCATATATGAGCAAAGGCCATGATTGGAAAAAGTTAGCAACTGAAACCCAAGTAGTTGCAGCTGGTCGTCCCGAAAAGAAGCCAGATGGGGCCTTAAATCCTGCAATCGCTTTGAACTCAACTTTCCATGAAGGTGGACCAATTGGCTATGGTCGATATGGAAATGAAGCATGGAGTGCATTAGAAGAAGCAATCTCTGTTCTTGAAGGTGGAAAGACTTTAATTTTTTCATCAGGAATGGCAGCAATAAGCTCTGTATTTTCATTACTTCCACAAGGTGCAATCATCGTAGCTGCAGAGAACGGTTATCAAGGCACCACAACAATGCTTAAAAAAATGCATGAAGCAAAGAAACTTGAAGTTAGATTTGTTAATTTACCAAATACAGATGAGGTTTTAAAAGCACTACCAGGTGCGCAGATGCTTTATTTGGAATCTCCAACTAATCCTGCAATTGAAGTTGTTGATCTACCAGTAGTTATTGCTGCAGGTAAAAAAGCGGGCAGCATTGTTGTAGTAGATAGCACGCTGGCAACTCCAATGGTGCAAAATCCATTAGCTCTTGGTGCCGATATCGCTTTACATTCTGTGACCAAATATTTATCTGGCCACAGTGATATTTTACTTGGCTGTGTTGTAACAAATGATGAATCTATATTTGAAAGAGTTGAACAAGCTCGTAGATATGGTGGTGCAATTCCAGGACCATTTGAAGCTTGGATTGCATTAAGAGGTCTACGCACATTTGCACTGCGCATGCAACGCTCACAAGAGAATGCAATGGAGTTAGCAAAGCGGCTAGAGAAAGATCCCAGAGTATTAAAAGTTAGATTCCCAGGTTTAGCCTCAGATCCTTACCATGAGCGCGCAAAGTCATTTATGAAGGGTTTTGGGGCGATGATTTCATTTGAAGTAAAAGCTGATATCGCCCAGATAGATAAAATGTGTAACTCTTCTACTCTAATTACAAATGCCACTTCATTAGGTGGGGTTGAGTCAATTTGGGAGCGACGCCGCAGGTGGGCAACTGAGAGCCACACTATTCCGGAGAATTTAATTCGCTTTTCAGTGGGTATTGAAAATGTTGATGACCTTTGGTCAGATATTCAATCCTGTTTCTCGGCTGCAAAAATAAATTAAATGCCCTTAATTGTTCGAGAAGCGACATTGGGTGATATTCCACAAATTCACCAATACATCAAAGATTTAGCTAAATTTGAAAAAGCACTAGAAGAGGCTGTTTTAACTGAGGAAGATTTAAAGGAATCTTTTTTTACAAACTCACCTCAGGTCTATTGCTTGGTAAGTGAGATAGACAGTGTTGTAACCGGGATTGCAATCTGGCATTTGAATTACTCAACTTGGCTTGGAAAACACGGGATTTACCTTGAGGACCTCTACGTGGACCCAAAATATCGTGGCCAGGGTCATGGCAAGGCGTTATTAGTAAGACTTGCAAAGATTTGCCTGGATCGGGGCTACCCAAGGCTGCAATGGTGGGTATTGGACTGGAATAAGAGCGCAGTAGATTTTTATCATTCCATTGGAGCGCATGCAATGGATGAGTGGACAGTATTTAGAGTTTCTGGGAATGAACTAAGAAAACTCGCGAATAACGAAAATTAGCTTCACCTTCGAAGAAATGGGAGTAGATTTATCCCATGATAAAAGCCATTAAAAGACTTCTTGCTATGTTTGGAATTGTCTTGGTTGTATTTGGTGCAATTAAAAGCTTGTTCAATTGGCTTGCTAGAAATGAAAATGATGAATATGAAGTATGGAACGATGATGAAGAACGAGAAGACGCTTAGTGAGTGCTGAATACATACCTGGTACTTGCAATATTGGTAAAGGAGAAATTAGGCGCCGGAAATTAGTTGCTATCTTTGGATTATTTTTAACAACATTCTCAGCAGCGACAATTATCGCTTCAGATCAAAGTAAAAATTCTAGATTGTCCATATTTTTACCAGCTTTAATTTTTTCAATCGGATTTGTCCAATCAAGAAAGAAGTTTTGCTTAGCATATGGATTAGCCGGCACATTTAACTTTGGTAAGTTGGGTCAAATTTCCAAAGTACAGTCAACTGAAGATCGTAAATCCGATCGAAAAACTGCAGTTTCAATTTTGTTTCAATCAGCCGCGCTGGCAGCATCTATAACCGCTATATTTTATATATTACCTTTATAAATCTTCATAACTAGAGGGTAATTCGCCAACATTTAGAAATTTCAAGTATTTTTCAGTTATCTCACCCGGCTTACCTGAGGCAAGCATTTGTCCTTTGTGAAGCCAAATTGCATGATCACAAAGCTCGTTAACAGATGACAATGCGTGTGAAACAATTAAAATCGTTCTAGCCTCTTGGCATAACTGACGCATTTTATTAAAGGATTTTTCCTTAAAAGCTGCATCGCCGGCAGATAAGGCCTCATCTAAAAGTAAAATATCAGGTGTCATGTTTACTGCAACAGAAAATGCCACTCTGCTATACATTCCTGAACTGTAAGTGCGAACAGGCATATCGATAAATCCTTCAGGCAAATCTGCAAACTCTGCAATTGAATCTGTTTGAGATTCAATTTCATCTCTGCTTAGTCCAGCCGCAAGACCACCTAAAATAATATTATCTCGACCAGATAGTGCTTTATTAAAACCTACTCCTAGCGCCAATAAAGTAGATATCTTTCCGTTAACTGAAATTCGCCCCTCAGTTGGCGGCAGAATTCCCGCAATTGATCGCATTAAGGTGGATTTACCTGCTCCATTTGCACCAACAATTCCCAATACTGAGCCATGCGGAATATCTAAATTTAAGTTCTTAACTGCTTCAACTTTTTTTGTTCTTATCTTTTCGCCACGGCTTGCTCGCATTAAGGCATTCTTCAACGTTTTCTTTGACTCCACGTTGATCGTATAACTGATTGAAAGATTTTGAATTTGAACTGCCAAGCTGTCTGGCATCGTAGTTTTACTATGAGATGCGGACGGCAAAATCACGCTCCCTAGAAATAAAGAAATAACCACCAAATAAAACTGATAACAAGCACCAAACTAGACAACCAATCGCCTGAGAGAGTGTTGGCGTTGCCCCATCTATCCAAATTCTTGAATTAGCAGAGAGTATTGGCCCAAGTGGATTCAAATAAAGAATGATTCTAAACCATCCTGTGATCATATCTGGCTGCCATAGAACAGGCGATGCGTATAACCAAATTCTCATGATGTATGAAAGTAGTTTGGTTGTGTCTCTGAAATAAACATTTAAAGTTGCAAAAAATAGAGTTAGACCAAAACTTGTTAATGCTAATACAACAAACAAAAATGGAACTAATAAATAATTCCAAGTTAAACCAGGTATTGAAGTATCATCAAGAATTAATTTTCCAATTACCACAATGCTTATATAAACAGGAATGGTTGGCCAAAATTGTCGTGCAGCACTTATAGCGCTAGAAAGTGGAAGCAATGATCTTGGAAAGGCTTGATTTAGAATTAATCTTCCACCTGAAGTAATTGATTGTGCGCCCGAAAGTATGCAGTTTTGAGCAAAATAAAACGTAAACAATCCAATCAAAATATGACACAATGTAGTAAAGCCACTTAATCCACCTCTACCGCCTTGGATTATTGTTACCAATAAGAAGTAAATTACTGCCAAAAATAATGGGTTTAGTACCAGCCAAACATTTCCAAGCTTTGAGTCAAGATACTCAGCCTTGTCTGTAAATTTTGATAACTCGGTAGCAAATTCACGACGACGCCAAAAATCCCTTAAATAAGGTTTTAGTGGTGGCAAACTAGATTTATGAGGTTCGAATACCTGAACCTGATTTTTTCCCTCATCCATAAGGGTTATTCTGCCACCTTTGATTTAGAAGTTCTTGCCAAACTGGCAATTATTGTGACAAGCAGGGTTGTAACAATAATAGCTAGCGAGAATTGAGTCGAAATTTCAGGTACATGAATACCCAGTATGTTATGAGTTCCTCCGCCATGAATTGCCTCTAAAACCAACTTGATTCCGATAAATCCTAAAATTACTGATAATCCCTCATTTAGATAAATTAGTTTATTCATCAATCCACCGAGTAAGAAATAAAGTTGACGCAATCCCATAAGCGCAAATGCGTTTGCTGTAAACACAATATATGGATCTTTTGTTAGTCCAAAAATAGCAGGTATTGAGTCAAGCGCAAATATCAAATCAGTAAATGCAATTGCCACTAATACTATGGTGAGTGAAGAAGCCCCTCTTTTTCTTAACCATGAAATAACTCTTCCTTCTTTCCATTCCTTTTCTTGATCCTCTGTAAATAATTTATAACTAGTATAAATAAGAAATACGCCAAAAATATAAAAGACCCATGAGTATCTTGTAATAGCTGCAGATCCTAATGCAATAAAAATTCCTCGCAAGACTAATGCCATAGCAATACCAGCCAACAAGACTAGTTGCTGCTTTTTCTTATCAATTTGAAAACGAGCAAGAATTAAAATAAAGATGAATAGATTATCAACTGAAAGTGAGTACTCAGTAATCCAACCTGCAAAAAACTCATTTCTAGCTTGGGAGTCACTCCATTCAACTAGTGAGTAACCAAAAATTATCGCTGCTCCAACATAAAATGCAGTCCAAATACCCGCTTCTTTCATTGTAGTTTCTTTATTTCGCCTAATAATTGCTAAAGCTAAGTCAAAAACTAATACGGCAATAAGTACTGCAATTGTAATTTCCCATACTAATAGGCTCATAAAGCAGAAACCTCTCTTGAACACATATATGAATTGGAGTCAAAATCAACTAATTCAACTGCACAATAGTAACTGTTTGTGACCCAGTTTCTCACATAACAACTGAACTTTGGCATCCTAAATTGTGCTCATACTAACAGTTTAACCAAATATCTCAGGTTAGCACCTGACCTTCAAGCTCTAATAAAGACTGCTTGTGTTGATGACTATTAGAAGAATTGTAAAAAATAGAGTAGAGAGTGTTCTTAAAAAAATAGTTTATTTCCCACTAAAAAATTTTGATGTAGTTTAAGTTAATTTGTTCAGTTTTACGCATAAATAAGTCAGAGTTGATTTAAAGTTTTAAACTGCTAAACTACTCCCGTAAGACTACTTACGACTGGAGTGTGCATCACAAATATTGGTTTAAAATAAACCACTTGTTGTACAAAACTGCATGAAAACCCAAACGAACCACCAACAAACATTTCGCCTAGTACCAACACATTCAAAACCACTTAATCCTGCCCGGATAGAGAAACTCTTCCAAGAGCAACTAGATAAGTACAAAAAATCTTTATTGAGTTCAGATTCAGAGTATAAGAAAGCACTAGAGAGCATTCCACTAGGAGCTCACTCATCATTCCAATCTTTTGATCCATATCCAATCTCAATCGCTTCTGCAAAAGGTGCGTGGATGACAGATGTTGATGGCAGAAAAATGCTAGACCTTTCTATGGGATTTGGTTCAATGCTTGTTGGGCATTTAAATCAAGAAGTTATTTCAGAGATAAGAGAGCTTCTAGCTGTGGGGACTTTGTATACAGCACCCTCACCAATTTCTAGAGATGCAGCAGAGCGCTTATGTAAGAGATTTGGTATTGATCAAATTAGATTTACTAACTCAGGTACTGAGTCCACTATGTACGCTGTTAGAACAGCACGTGCCTACACCGGCAAAGAGGGTGTAGTAAAAGTTGAAGGTGGATACCACGGCAGTGGTGAAGCACTCTCTGTTTCAACTAAGCCAACTTTAGACAAGGCCGGACCTGCAGAGGCGCCAAACTCAATTCCTTCAAATGCTGTTTATCCAGGTGAGTCATATGTTGTGCCTTATAACAATATTGAAGCCCTAGAGAAAGTATTTAGCGAGCATGCGTCAACAATTGCATGCTTCATTGTGGAGCCAGTTTTAGAAAATATTGGAATTGTTGTGCCAGATGAGGGTTATCTAGAGTCTGTCAGAGAGTTATGTGATCAGTACAAAATCGTACTAATTTTTGATGAGGTTAAAACAGGATTAACTGCAGGTCCACAAGGAGCAGCACAAAGACTTGGTGTAATTCCAGATTTAATTTGTCTTGCTAAATCTATTGGTGGCGGAATTCCACTTGCTGCATTTGGTGGTAAATCTGAATTTATGAAACCAGTTTCAGACGGCAGAGCACCTCACCTTGGTACTTTTAATGGCCATATTTTGGCAATGGCAGCGGTTAAGGGTGTAGATAAAGTTTGTACACCAGAGGCGTTAGCAAAAGCTGAGTCTTTAAATATTCAAGCATTAACTAAAATTAAAGAAATAATTGATGAGTATGAGCTTCCTGCGCACACCGTTGGGTTTGGTGTTAAAGGTTGTGTTACCTGGTCTGATAAACCAGTTCGAAATTATCGCGACTATAAGGCAACTGATTTTAATGTCGCAGAGTTATCATTCTTATGGTCGTTAAACCACGGAATTATGACTCCGCCAGGTTTGGATGAACAGTGGTTAATCAGCCTTGCTCATGGACAAGATGAGATTGATTTTATGGTTAATGACTTTAAGGAGCTAGCAAAAACTCTGCGTGGGTAGTTAGCTATTTTGCGGAAATCCTAGATTAATTCCACCATGGCTTGGATCTAACCAGCGTGATGTAACAACCTTACCTCTTGTGAAAAAGTGAACACCTTCAGTTCCATGTGCATGGGAATCACCAAATAGTGAGTTTTTCCAACCACCAAATGAAAAGTAAGCCATTGGAACTGGAATCGGAACATTTATGCCAACCATTCCAACCTCTACCTCATTTTGGAATCGGCGAGCAGCCCCACCATCATTAGTAAAGATTGCAGTGCCATTTCCATACTGATGATCATTAACTAATTTCAATGCTTCATCATAACTTTTTACTCTGATCACACTTAGAACTGGACCAAAAATTTCCTCAAGGTAGATACTCATATTTGGTTTCACATGATCAAATAATGTTGGACCAAGCCAGAATCCGTCTCCATCAACCTTAATATCCCTGCCATCAACCACAACTTTTGCACCCTCTTTTTCGCCAGCTGCAATATATGAAGCTACTTTATCCCTATGAATTTTTGTTACTAATGGCCCCATATCAGCACCCTTAGTTCCATCACCAGTCTTAATTTTTAACGCCCGCTCTTTGATCTTCTCAATCAACTTATCTGCAATTGGTTCAACTGCAACAATTGCTGAGATAGCCATACATCTTTCACCAGCAGAACCAAAGCCAGCATTTATCGCAGCATCTGCAGCAAGCTCTAAATCTGCATCAGGCAATACGATCATATGGTTTTTAGCACCACCTAAAGCTTGGACACGCTTTCCAGATTTAGTTCCATTCTCATAAACATATTTAGCAATTGGTGTTGAACCAACAAAAGATATTGATTTAATTTTTGGATGGTTAAGAAGAGCATCCACTGCAACTTTGTCACCGTGAATTACATTGAAAACTCCATCAGGCAATCCCGCCTCTTTAAGTAGCTCTGCGATAAACATAATCGCACTAGGATCTTTTTCGGAAGGCTTAACAATTACGGTATTTCCACATGCAAGTGCAATGGGAAAAAACCACATAGGGACCATCGCTGGGAAATTAAATGGCGAGATAATTGCAACCGGTCCTAATGGCTGGCGAATTGAATAGACATCTACGCCAGTTGATACCTCTTCTGAGAAGCCGCCCTTTAGAAGATGGGGAATACCACAAGCAAACTCAACTACCTCTAAACCTCGGGTAACTTCACCTTGAGCATCACTTAAAACTTTTCCGTGTTCGGCAGTTATTAATGCTGCAATCTTTTCTTTATTTTTATTTACTAATTCTCTAAATGAAAACAAAACTTGCGTTCTTTTGGTTAATGACGCATGCCGCCATTGTTCAAATGCTTCTTCCGAGATATTAACTATCTTGTCAACAGTTGCTGCATCTGCAAAAGCTACATTTCCAGAAACTACTCCAGTAGCCGGATTAAAAATCTCACCAATTCTTTCAGGCTTTTCAGCCATCATAGAACCGTTGACCCAATGAGAAATTGATTTCATAAGCAAACAATACTTCAGGTTTAATCTGAGTTCTACCTGCTACCAAAAAATGCATATAAGTGATTAGATTGGCCTATATTCGCTTAAGCATAGGAGTAATGTGAGCACGCAAGAGAATAATCCCGAAAAGGCAGCAAAAGTATTTGCCGATGATCGGGCAAATGTTTTTCATTCCTGGTCTGCCCAAGCTCAGATTTCACCGATGGCTATTGCCGGCGGTAGCGGCTCTTATTTTTGGGATTTCACTGGAAAGAAGTACTTAGATTTTTCTTGTCAATTAGTTTTTACAAATATTGGCCATCAACATCCAAAAGTTATTGCTGCCATAAAACAGCAAGCAGATGTGCTTACAACAATTGCTCCTCAACATGCCAATGAAGCCAGAAACGAAGCTGCTAAGAGTATTTTAAGTTTAGTTGAGGATAAGTTTAAGAAGATTTTCTTTACAAATGCTGGCGCTGATGGCGTAGAGAATGCAATTAGGATGGCACGCCTTCACACTAATAAACATAAAGTTCTATCAACTTATCGCTCTTACCATGGCAATACCGGCTCTGCTATAAATGCAACTGGAGATCCAAGAAGATTTCCAAATGAATTTGGCTACGGTCATGTGCACTTCTGGGGACCATACTTATATCGATCAGCTTTTTGGGCAACCACCGAAGAACAAGAGTGTGAACGTGCACTAGAGCATTTAGAACAAACGATTATTTTCGAAGGCCCAAAAACAATTGCAGCAATCCTTTTAGAGAGTGTTCCTGGAACTGCTGGAGTATTAGTACCGCCAAAAGGTTACCTTGATGGCGTCAGAAAGCTATGTGATAAATATGAAATTATCTGGATTGCCGATGAAGTTATGTCTGGTTTCGGTAGAACTGGAAAATGGTTTGGCTATCAGCACTCAAACTCAGTTCCTGACTTAATTGTTTTTGCAAAGGGAGTCACTTCTGGATATGTGCCACTTGGCGGAATTGTGATTTCAGATCAAATTTCAAAGACTTTTGATGAAAGGGTTTTCCCTGGTGGTTTAACTTACTCTGGTCATCCATTAGCTTGCGCTACTGCAGTAGCAACTATTGAATGTATGAAGAGTGAAAAAATGGTTGAAAATGCTGCCAATATTGGTGAAAAGATTCTTGGTCCAGGACTTAGAGAATTAGCTAATAAACATAAAGTTATTGGGGATATTCGCGGAGCTGGAGTTTTTTGGGGAATTGATATGGTGATTGATCGTTCAACACGTGAGCCACTTGCTCCGTATGGATCATCTAGTCCAAAAATGAACGAAATAGTTGCTACCTGTAAGAAAAATGGTTTGATGCCGTTTAATAATTTTAATCGTATCCATATGGTCCCACCCTGCAATGTTTCTTCAGAGGAAGCTTTAGAAGGTATCAAGCTGTTTTCAAATTCATTAACTGAAATTGGATTCTAGGTAGCTTAATGGGAGTGCTTGTCGTTGGAAGTTTAAATATAGATATCGTCACCTATTTAGACCAAATGCCACTACCCGGCCAGACAGTTGCAGGAAATCGTTTGGAATTTTTTCCTGGAGGTAAAGGTTTAAATCAAGCTGTCGCAGCTGCTCGTGCTGGTGGTCAAGTTGCCATGGTAGGAGTATTAGGAAATGATGTTAATTCAAAGATACTAAAAGATGTTTTAGTGCATGAAAAAATAAATCATAATAATGTGCATGAAATACCAGGAGTTTGCGGAACAGCAATAATTGAAGTAGATAAAGATGGTCAAAATAGAATAATTGTCATACCTGGAACAAACTCTCAACTCAAATCTACTTTTGTTACACCTGAAATTCTTAACAATGTAAGTACAAATAAAATATTGCTAGCTCAATTAGAATGCCCAATCTCAGAGCTGATTGGTATTTTTAGCCGAGCGAAGGAGAGTGGCTTCTTTAATATTTTAAATCCAGCCCCAGCATATGAACTCTCTCCTGAATTCCTTAGCTTGGTTGATTTATTAGTACCAAATCAGTTTGAAGCAGAGTTTTTAACTAATATAAAAGTTGTTAATTCAGAAACGGCGTTTGAAGCAGGAGAAAAGTTAATTGAATTAGGTGTTAAATCTGTACTAATTACAATGGCTGAACAGGGTTGCGCTTTAATCTCAAAGGATGAGAAAAAAGTATTTGAAGCATTTAAAACAAATCCAATTGATACCACTGCTGCTGGTGATGCTTTTTGTGGCTCCCTTGCTGTTGCCTTGAGTGAAGGTCTTGATCTTGAATCAGCAATCCGCTTCGCCTCAGCTTCAGGAGCACTAGCGGTGAAAACACCTGGGGCAATACCTTCCTTACCAACGCGTGAACAGATATCCTTACTAACTAAATCTTAAGAGGAAAAATAATGTTAAATAATGGTGTAATTAACGGGCAGTTAGCTTCTGTCCTTGCGCGGTTTAGACACGTAAACACAATTGCAATTGTTGATGGTCCTTTTCCAAGTTATCCAGATGTTGAAACAGTTGATCTTGCGCTAATTATGGGTGTACCTACAGTTCCAAATGTATTAGATGCTATTTTGCCGCTATTAGATATTACTGGACTGTATTTAGCTAATGAATTTAGTGAAAAAGTTGATGCAAAAATAGTAAGTGAGTATAAAAGTCATTACAGCAAAATCCCGATAACACTTATTCCCCATGAAGAATTTAAATTAAAGGTAAAGCAAACACTTGCCATCATACATACTGGCGACTCTGTTCCTTATAGCAGTGTAATTTTAAGGTCGGGTTGATCCTAATGTTACGTATCGGAATTGTAGGAACTGGAGTAATGGGAGCTGGCCATGCCCGGTTTATTAGAGATTCAGTAGATGGCGCTGAAGTGAGCGCTTTATTTGATGTTGATCAGAACAAAGTTAATCAGCTGGCTGATGAATTAAAGACAGTCACTCTGAGAACATCCAACGTTGAAGACTTAATGAATAGCAATGAGGTTGATGCAATCATTATTGCCTCCCCAGATAATTTTCATGTTCAACATCTAAGGCTGGCCATCTTGTCTAAAAAACCTACGCTTTGCGAAAAGCCATTAGCTACTAATTTAGATGAAGCCCGCGCTGTTGCTAGTGAGATAAAAGAGTATGAAAAGGCATGCGGAAAAAGAATGATTCATTTTGGCTTTATGCGTCGATTTGATGATGCGTATCGTAAAGCTCGGGATTTAATTAATTCAGGAAATTATGGATCACCTCTATATTGCAGAACCACTGCTCGAAATGTCTCTTCAACTGGGGTAACAACATCTGGGCTATACACAAATATTGCTGTTCATGATTTCGATATTCTCCGCTGGCTGTTTAAAGATGAGTGGGTATCTGTTACTAGTAATTATCCGAAGAGATCTTCGCTTTCACCGGAAGGCCTAAATGATCCATTAGTGGTGATTGCAAAAATGAAGAGTGGTTTAATGATGGTTGCAGATATTTTTGCCTTTAATAATTATGGCTATGACGTTAGAACTGAGGTAATTTGCGAAAAAGGTTCAATTGAAATTGGAATCCACGGAGATGTAATTACTAGAAGTAACAGAGTAGCCGGGGTAGGCAAAGGAGGCGAAATGGACGAAAATTGGATTCCAAGATTTAATGATTCATACATAGCAGAGCTTCGAGCTTGGGTTGGAACAATTACTACTGGTAAAGAAAATTCTGATTTAGCTACAGTCGAAGATGCATTAGCTGCAAATGAAGTCTGCGCGTTGGGTGTCGCTTCTATATGATGATTGGCATTGATAATTAATGAGGATAAGTGACAATGCAAATTCAAATTAATTCCCTACAAGAAGCACTTGACCGAATAAATTATTTAAGAGAACAAAATTCGGAAAGAATTATTCTTGGTGTAGTTGGAAAGCCTGGTGCAGGAAAATCAACTGTTACCTCATATCTATTAGATAATCTTCCAGAGGATGAGGCTGTATTAGTGCCAATGGATGGGTATCACCTTAGTAATAAGTTGTTAAAAAAATTTGATAAAGCCGATAGAAAAGGCGCCAGCGATACTTTTGATGCCCTTGGTTTTTCCCAATTATTAAAGCGCATAAAAAACGACACAGCCTCTGATATTTATTTCCCAATCTTCCACCGCGAGATAGAGGAGTCAATAGTTGCCGAGGGTGTGGTGTTTAGTAGTACTAAGTTAGTAATAACCGAGGGTAATTACTTATTACTAGATAGTGATGGCTGGCAGGATGTTGCTGGCCAGTTAACAGAATCTTGGTACATCCAAGTAGATGATGATATTCGCTGGGAAAGATTAATGGCACGCAGCATGAAGTATGGCCGTGACCCAGAAACAGCTTATCGATGGACGCATGGATCTGATGAAAACAATGCAAAAAAAGTTGAAACTACTAAAAATAGGGCAGACGTAATTTTATCGTATAAGTAGTTTTAGTACTTAATGTAATCAAATCATAGGTAAATGTAGATAATTTACTTTGATTATTAAATTATCCACATTAGTAAAATTCTTACAAATAAGCCACAGATCTCACTATTGTTAGAAAAAAGCAATTCTTTGGAGATAAATGAAACTTTATCAATATATTTTAGAAAAGCATCTTCTAATTTCAAATAAAATATTTGATTTATATAAAGGAAAAAGCAGAGGCGATGTACCTGGATGGGTTCTAGTAGTTCTTATGACCACTGCATTAGTCACAGGCATTTGGTCAATAGCTGCGCCCAAACTAACCACAATATTGCGCAACTCTTTGGATGCAATGGGCGGTATCAGATAGTTGCGCAACTACATTAACCACAAAAATCGGGGATCAGTTGAATCCTTCATCACACTGATCCCGCAGATTTTTGTATTTTTACTAATGTTTCAATTACTACATATGCAATTTAGTATGGTCAAAGATTCACATATCTTGCAAGGTGAAGTTTCTAAAGATGCGATATCTGGGGGTAGCAGCAAGTACTCAAGATATCCGCTAGTAGGTGGGGGCTCAGTCTTAGTACTTGATAAAACTACTCAGGGAGAAAAATTCATCGACTTTGGTTCACCTTCAGAAAGAAAGATTTCTGCTATCGCAGTAGATGAAGATGAGAGTAACTAGAGTTATATTTAAAAAAAGCTCTGGGTCAGCAATAGCAGAGTTTTTAATCTTTACACTGCCATTTTTTACTGCATTTTTGATAATACTTACTCATGTTCAATATAAAGCAATGACAATTATTGAGAGTAATAATTTAGCTAGACAAGCAGTTAGAGCATTTGTTACTAGCCCAAATAATAATCTTGCACTTACCCGAGCAAATCAAGTAATTGATATCTATAGATCAACACTTTCATCATCAGCGAAAGCCTCAAGACCAATTAGTTTAGAGATCACTTGTCAAAGAAATCCATGTTTTTCTCCAGGTAATAGAGTTACTGCCACGATAAAGGTAGGGGAAAGTCAAAAAGCTAGCGCCTCAGAGTTTGTGGATTTATGGCGATAACTAATATATATAATAAAAAAAGTCGTGGATCTCTAATTCCACTATCACTAGGGTTCTTCTTGATTTCAATGTGTTTGCTTTTTGTATCAATTAATATTTCTTCAGCATATTCGGTAAAAAAAGAGCTTACTAATATTGGCGAAGCAGCAATAAATAAGGCTGCACAATCAATTAACTTACCGGCATATTACGCCCAACTTAATCAATTTAGTTCAAGCAAGAAAGTCCCCCTAGATTGTCGCCAGGCAAGTAGCACTTTTTCTGATTTAATTAGAAGTAGCCCCCTATATGGTAAAAAGATAGAGATTGAAAATTTCCAATGCAACTTATTTGATCTAGCAGCCATAATTTCGGTTAATGCACAATTCCCACTTGAGATTCCATTTTTTAACCTTGCGCAATTTAGAAATTTTGATATTCGCAGTAAAATTGGAGCCAGTTCGGTTTACATCCCAAATTAGATTACCCTTGCCCTATGGCAGCCCGTGAGTATCAAGTTGAAATCGATAAAATCGATGTCACACTTAAATCTATAGAGCAGGTATTAAATCTGCCTAAGTTAAAGGAAAGTGCGGCTGATTTAGAACAACAAGCAAGCGCTCCTAACCTTTGGGATGATCCGCAAGCTGCTCAAGTAATAACAAGTAAATTATCTAGAGCACAATCAACATTAAATAAAATTAATGGAATTCGTTCAAGATTAGATGACCTTCCGGTGATGGTTGAGCTGGCTAATAATGAGAGTGATAAAGCTGCAGCTTTTAAAGATATTGATAAAGAGTTGGACGATTTAACAAAGGTGATTAATGATTTAGAGGTTCAAACCTTATTAAGTGGAGAGTATGACGAGCGAGATGCACTAATCACAATTAGGTCTGAGGCTGGGGGAGTCGAGGCAGCCGACTGGGCACAGATGCTGATGCGTATGTATTTAAGATTTTGCGAGCGACATAATTATAAAGTTGAGGTTTTGGAAACCTCTTATGCCGAAGAGGCTGGACTTAAATCTACAACCTTTAGAGTCAGTGCCGGATATGCCTACGGCCGACTTTCAGTTGAACAAGGAACTCATCGCTTAGTTCGTATCTCGCCATTTGATTCACAATCTCGCAGACACACATCTTTTGCAGGAGTTGAAGTTGTTCCAGTTGTTGAACAAAGTGATCATATTGAAATTGAAGAAAAAGATTTAAGAGTTGATGTTTACCGTTCATCTGGCCCTGGCGGTCAAGGTGTTAATACAACTGACTCGGCAGTAAGAATTACTCACATTCCTACAGGGATTGTAGTTTCCTGCCAAAATGAAAGATCTCAAATTCAAAATAGAGCTACAGCAATGGCGGTTTTACAATCTAAGTTATTAGAACGACGCAGATTAGAAGAGCGAGCAAAGATGGATGCATTAAAAGGTGATAACTCTGGGTCATGGGGAAATCAAATGCGATCTTATGTACTTGCGCCATATCAAATGGTTAAGGATTTAAGAACTGATTTTGAAGTAGGTAATCCATCTGCTGTTCTAGATGGTGATTTAGATGGATTTATTGAGGCTGGAATTAAATGGCGCAAAGGGCGCGAGTAATCTCACAAAAACGCATAATTCACAGCCTTTATTTTGGAAAATTAGCACTAAATAACCGAAGTTCTGTGATTACTTATCTAAACTAGCCTCAGTGCACCAACAGATCAGTGAGAGGGTAGTTAATTGATTAAGTTTGAGAATGTCACAAAAACCTATCCACGTCAGGATAAAGCTGCGCTAGATGGAGTTAACTTAGATATCGCTAAGGGTGAATTTGTATTCTTAGTTGGATTATCAGGCTCTGGAAAATCAACATTCTTAAAATTAGTTCTAAGAGAAGAGCGGCCTACAACTGGTGTTATCCATGTGGTTGGTAAGGATTTAAACACTCTTGCCGCCCATAAAGTTCCAGAGTTAAGAAGACAGGTTGGAACAGTTTTTCAAGATTTTAGATTATTACCAAATAAGACAGTGGCTGAAAATGTTGCTTTTACCTTACATGTTCTTGGTTACTCAAATAAACAGATAAGCAGGGAAGTTCCGGAGGTTTTAGAGTTAGTTGGTTTAGAAGAAAAGGCTGACCGTAAACCAAGTGAGCTATCAGGCGGTGAGCAACAACGAGTTGCAATTGCTAGAGCATATGTTTCAAGACCTACTATTTTGATTGCTGATGAGCCAACTGGAAATTTAGATCCGGCAACTTCGATTGGGATTATGAAGTTACTAGATCGGATCAATCGTGAGGGTACAACTGTTGTAATGGCCACACATGACTCTGGCATAGTCGACCAGATGCGAAAGCGGGTTATTGAATTAGAGGGTGGGCATGTAATTCGTGATCAAGTTCGTGGCGTATATGGCTATACCGGTTGATTTTACGAGAGAAAAGATAGGGTTACTAAATGCGCGCTAAATTTGTGTTGAGCGAAGTTGGTATTGGCCTGCGCCGTAATTTAACAATGACATTTGCAGTAATGATTACAGTTGCAATCTCACTTTCACTACTTGGTGTTGGATTACTAGCTAATTCACAGGTTCGGGTTATGAAGGATTATTGGTATGACAAGATTGAAGTATCAATATTTTTATGTGGCTCATTATCTGAAACTCAATCATGTGCAAATGGAGTTGTTACCCAAGAGCAAAAAATAGGTATCCAAGATGATTTACAAGCACTACCTGTTGTTGAAAAAGTTTTTTATGAGTCAAAAACCGAAGCGTTTACAAGATTTCAAGAAAGATTTAAAGGTTCTGCAATTGCACAAAATGTGACTGCAGACCAACTGCCAGAGTCATTCCGGGTCAAATTAAAAGACCCAACAAAATTTGCAGTAATTGAAAGTGCATTTTCTGGTCGCCCCGGAGTTGATATTGTGCAGGATCAGCGGGCTATCTTAGATAAATTTTTCAAGTTACTTAATGTATTAAGAAATGGAGCCTTAGTAATTGGTGCTGCATCTGTCTTAACTGCTGCACTTTTAATAAGTAATACTTTACGGATTGCAGCTTTTAACCGCAGACGTGAGACTGGGGTTATGAAATTAGTCGGAGCATCTAGTTTTTCCATTCAATTACCATTTTTACTTGAAGGAATTTTTGCAGCTCTTTCTGGTTGGATAGTTTCAACTGGTGTGCTTGCTGCATTTAAAGCAGTAGTTGATTCTAGAGTTGCACCCCTTTTAACATTTACTCAATTTTTCACTTGGCGCGATGTCTGGGTGGCATCTGCTTGGCTTCTATTTACCGGCTTAGTTGTTTCAAGTGCTGCTTCGATAATTACACTTCGTAAGTATCTTAAGGTTTAACCACCACCTACTTAAGATCGGGGGTTGTTTGTGGTCAAAGAGCTTGGTAAAAAAGTAATTGCCCAAAATAAATCCGCCCGTCATGATTACTTTATTGAAGAGGTATATGAGTGTGGTTTAGTGTTAACTGGAACTGAGGTTAAATCTTTACGAGCAGGCCGGGCATCTTTAACTGATGGCTATGCCATGGCAAAGGATGGTGAGATTTGGGTTAGCGGTATTCATATTCCAGAATATAACCAGGGTAGTTGGACAAACCATATGCCGCGTCGAGATCGAAAATTATTACTTCACAGAAGAGAGATTGCTCAAATTGCCGGTGTAATAAAGCAGGGTGGATTAACTTTGATTCCACTAGCCCTTTACTTTAAAGATGGAAAAGCAAAGGTTGAAATTGCAGTTGCTAAAGGAAAAAAAGCCCATGATAAGCGGGAGAGTTTAAAGGAGCGGCAAGCAAATCGAGAGGTAGATCGAGAGCTTTCACGGCATGCGACAGGTAAGAGTAGTAGCAAAGGTAAGCGTAAGAAATCTGATCAAGATTACGATTAGTAGTTGATTAACAGTATTTAAAAATAGCCTGTAAAATAGATCCTTCACACAACTAAATATTGAATAGTAATTCGCTTAACTCTTGGGGGTGAACGGTCTCGACTTTAGTCGTTACTTCAAGGCAAGCGGGCCGAGGAAGCCGTGATGATCTCGTTAACCACAAAAACATGGCAAACTATAAGCGCAAGT
>SXGQ01245237.1_pt1 | contig 19367 bp, 7 predicted proteins | sample 3178371 | NCBI WGS metagenome assembly SXGQ01 (sample SAMN11356859, study PRJNA531348) | freshwater metagenome | isolation source: freshwater sample F1-20 | place: China: Fuxian Lake, Yuxi | collected 2017-12-25 | reverse complement strand
AGATAAAATCGATATCTGACGCGGGCCTGCACCAACCACCCCCATTCACTTTTTTGTTTGGAACTGTGCCGATACTAACCCCCTTTTGGATAAGCCTTGGTCGGCCACCAGATTCCGCGATCGCAATGGTGTTGGAAAGCCCATCCTTTACATCAAGCAGCTTAACCGTTTTGTTTTTCTCCATCATCCCAGGTATCGATGCCCCCGTAGTATTGACATTTGCAGCAATCGCACTGACACCGGCCAAGGCCCCATAATCTGAAATCCCAACAATATTCCAAACATTGGTTTGAGGGTCACCATCAAGTCTTGATGAATCGGGAACCGCCGGGCATTGAAGAATTTTGATCGGCTGCTTTGTGATAGGCAAATTGGCTGGCTGACTCCAAGTTTGGCTGTTGTCGTATGTCTTGACCAGATTCCCCTGCTCCAGATAAGGCAGTAAAGATACAGCCCAGCTAATTCTTGGGGAAGTAGTGACCCCGCCAGGTCTTGTGCTGGTTGGAATTTTACTGTCATTTGAGCTTGCATAACCATGGATTGATATACCCAGTTGTTTCAAATTATTAATACACTGGGTCTTGGCGGCGGCTTCCCGTACTTTTTGAACTGCGGGCAACAAAAGCCCGATCAAAATCGCAATGATGGCAATCACCACCAAAAGTTCTATGAGCGTAAACGCCTTCCTGGCATTAAACAATCGACTGACCATTGTCATACTCCTTAAAAAACTTACCTTTGAAAACGAAGATCAAAAGATTTGGATTGCGACCGATCTTTTTGGACAGACGCCACGAGCCCGGATGTTTGTGGATTTGCAAGATAAGCAGGAAGAAAATTTCGGGCGGATTCATCCCCCTCTCTAACTTTGGCACCCAAGGCAACTGGTTTGATCCAGGTAATGGTCACCGAATAATCTCCTTCGGGAGCACCATCGAAATCCTTTTTGCTGGTCAATCGAAATTTTCCGGCTTCATCAGTGGTGCCAGTAGGGGGCGAAATAACTTGGTCAGAATTGTTTTTTGGGTGAAAAACAACCATTGCACCAGGAATCGGCTTGCCATTTATCTTCACTTCTCCCTCATAGGGAACGACCGGTAATGAAGGGTCATTTCCCTGGCAGCCAGAAAACAAAAAAACAAATCCGGCAGAAATTAAGAATCCAGTACGAATGTGAGTCATTGGCAACCTCAAAAACATTATGTTTATCAACTTAATAATGTATCGACCTTTTGTCAATATAAGTTCACTAAAATTATAATCAAGGTAGTATTTATTTTTGCGAAAAAATTAATATCGTAAGTCATTAATATAAAATAACTTGCAACCTAAATAAAACTTTTGGAATGATTGTCTTTATGAGTGATAAGAAGGTTTATGTACAATTTTTTAATTCAAAACTGGAGCTTATCCATTAAATTATTGGTTATAAAAAGTCAGAATCACTTCCAAAAATGACCAGTATTCTGGTCATTTTTTCCTCGGATGAATTCGTAACTTCTCATTTAGAAATGAGTTCACATCCATGATTGCTTGCTAATCTTTTGTAATGAAAGAATCGATGAAAAAAGGATTATCATGCAACTCTCTGGCTATCAGCCCCAAAGTCCTTGAAGCTGTTCCTTTTCAGAAAGCCCCAAAGGAAATTTTTTGGCATGGGAATGATTAGCAATTCCGGCAAATTGACGAAGCGCCTCATGAATGTGCTCGGGGCGCACACGAATGCCTTTCTCCTTATCCAGTGCAAGCGTCTTGGGGTTCATGGGTACTGCAAATTGCTTCTCGTCTGTCGCACCCAGGACTCGATTTCCCTTGATACCTGGCCCGATAAACATGATTGAACCTATGGACCAGTGATCTTTACCATTTCCCTTGTTGTAATCAGGAGTGCGCCCCATCTCACTCTGAACCACCACCACAAGCTTTTCTCGTATCTTCAATTCCGCCGCCCTGCGCAGAATATAAGCTATGCCCGCAAGGAACTCCGGTAAAAGCTTCATCTGATCCGCATCATTATTGGCATGGCTGTCGAACTGGCCGATAGAAAGATTCGCTGACACACATACCCCGGCCTTGAAAGATGCAAGGGTAATCTCAGCCTGTTGAGCGATACGCTCCTTTGGAATACTTTTGGGAATGTGCGGGGTGATGCGCTGCATCGATTTGGCATTCATCTGGGCGGCATAAAGCATGCTCTCAGCACGCTCCTGCCTTGGAAGAAGGGGCATTCCCGCACGGGATTCTCTCTGTTCGCTCAGCGCCTGCTCGATACGGGCAAGGGCAAAGTCCTCGTGGTACGGGGATCTGGGATTACCTTCAATTGAATCCGAATTGGCGATGCGCTGGAGAGATGGCAGGTAGGGCACGCGGGACATTGCCACAATGTTTCCAGTGGCGGAATAGTTGCCAAAGGTAAGGAAAGAAAGCGGGCATGTTGGTCCTTTGCAGGCAGCCACCAGGGCGGCAAAGGTAGGGTAGGCCATGCTATCAAGTTTGCCCGTTGCCATGTAGCGGGCCCCAGGCGAATGATTGTTCACTGAATAATCGAGGCCATTAAGCACGAGAAGTTCGTTGGCAAATTCTGCATAGAACTCCTCGTTGCCCATGCCGCCAATTTTGTGTTTTTCTGTCGGGGCAAACTTATGGGCGCCCTTGGTGAGAATTTCACCCTCTTTATAAAGCCGATTGATACCACCAATGCCTTTGGGATCCATAAGGTAAGTGGTATCCCAACCGCCCGAGGCATTGATCACGATATAATATGGTCCCTCATAGGGAGAGTCGTCCTTGGCGGAGGCGTGCAACGCGGAAGAAAGGCCACCTGGGCAGGCGATACCAAGTCCTGCAAACCCACATAGTTTCAAAAAATCTCTTCTCATGGCTGGTCTCGCTTATTCATAAAGAAACTCAGACTGGCGCAACAGGTAGGTTATCACGCCACGCCAAGCACGCACGGTGTATTTGGGATCTGGAACCGGTTGGAGAAGGTTCTGGCGGCAGGAATAAATCTCCTGTTTTTCGAAGTTCTTGCGTTCAGTGGCATCATTTACGATACTCGCGAAGAGTTGGAAACTGCGGGTAACTTCAGGCGAATCAACCTTATCGAAGCGCCCCAGCACCCTCTGGTGCAGATACACAATCGCATTCCTGATCTTCGCATCCGCCTCAGGGGAACTTCCCGGAACCACATCCGTTTCGATACCAGGGAAAAGTCGGCGGTCTGCAGGTTTGCGACTGAAATCCAATGCGGTCTCCCTACATGCGACATCATTGGCAAGGATTCGTTGAATCGCACCCATAGCGCCACTTGGGTCGGTTGCTCTCTCCGTGACTTCCTTGGAGTCGATTCCACCATAGAGCATGGCCATCTGTTCCGTCAAACGGCCCCAGGGTTTGCCAAAAACGGCTGCAACCTTGCGCTCCACTTGTTCGGGAGCCAGCATGCGCACAAGGCCAAGATCGTCCAATTCAGCGCGCCGTTTAGGATCAGAAACCACCGTCGCCAGGCCATCCGCGCGATAAAAGTCAGATACGACCAATTCTTTTAACACACTTTTAAAATTAAAATCTGACTTGGCAAATCGCTCGGCAATGGCCTCGGTTTGCCTACGCTGCTCATGATAGGCCCTGTATTTTGCGGCATAAAGCGGATCACCAAGTTCTTTAGGCGGCAAAAGCACCTTGCGCCCCGTGAGTATGTACCAGGCATGCTCGACCATGGCGACGGCAAACCGAGGGTCCTTCGCCGTCCGTTCTCCCAGCCATTGCAAAGCGCGCCAGCGTTCCCCGGCAGGCAATTCCTCACCCTCGAAACCTGCCCCGAACATGTCCTTAAACCAGCCCTCTTTACGGCGCCCGTAAACCCCTTCAAATTTCCAGTAATCCTGAAACAACCCTGCGATCGGATCCAAGGTTTTGTGGCATACGACACACTCGGAGGCCTGCATGGTCGGGATCTGATATTTTGCAGAGACAGCGGCAGCATCCGAAACCCGCGCCGCAAGTTCCAGCACATCGATACCAAGAAAATGCTGATAATAAACCCGCGCGCGCTGGCGATTACGATTGGTCTCCGTCGTCGGATAACGCTTCAAGTATTGAAAATTCGACAGTAGGCCGGCATGAGGGTAAAAACCTGTCGCTGAGTCTTGATCCTCTATCCGATTGCGACCGACAAGAGCCTTGAGTCTCACTGGAATGTATTCAAATGGGTCGTCAGGGTCCTTAAATTTCGACTTTAATTCCTCATAGATCCCATATCCCCGGGAAGTAAAAGGAGTGACCATGATGTAATCAGCGGTTACTATTTCAGAAAAAGGTCTATCATTACGAACAATAAATTCAATTAGTTTCATCGGTTCGCCAAGCATTGCCTTGCGGTAATCATTGGCAAGTTTATATCCAGCCTGACGCCGATCTTTCTCATCCTTGATATGACTTAGGTCAAATTTCTGGGTCCAGCCCCTGGTAGTGCTAAAGTGCTCATAGGAAAGTGCGTTTTCCGGAACATCATCATATCCGACGGTAAGAAATATATCATTGAATCCTTCGCGCAACCTGTTGTAAAAAGCATCTTCCTTCAAAACGGTGTCCATTATTTTGGGCAATGCCTTGACACCTTCACGGGCGATGGTGTCCGACTCAGACTCACTGGGAAGACGGCCAGCAAGTGAAAGCGTTACACGACGCAGCAATTGCCTGTCATCAAGCATTTTTATGTCTTTAAAAAAAGGGGTGGCATTTTTATCAAGTGTAAAATCCGGCTTCGTGTTTGCAGGTTTATTCACCCGAGCCACAAAATCTGCCAGTAAACGATATTCAATCGAATCGGGTTTGAGTTGTTCTTTGCCACCGTGATTGAGCTTACCAACCACTTTCAGCAGTAAGCGGGATTGGTGCACTTCCACCTCCTGCTTAGCCATGCTGGAAAAGGCCTCAAAATTTCGCTTCATGTCCCCAGTCTGGTCCTGACTGCGTTGAAGATCACGGAGCAAAAATTTACTTTCTTCCGCATCACCACCTGATTTATGGCACTGCAGACAAGTGCGTTCTCCCACCTTGACCCAGACTTCCTTTTGAAAGAATGCATCCATGGAGCTCTCAACTTGAGCTGGATTAGTGGGCTGTCCGGGAATCGCCAGAAGAAAGAAACTGGCAAAAAATGAAATCATATTTCATACCCTGAATCGAACCAAAAGATAAAATCCGTAGTTTTCAATCCAAATGGTGGGAATGACCCACTTTGAGCTTTCCAAATGAACTATTCAAAATTATATCATTCCTGTTTGGCTTTACTGCTTTTTCCCGAAAGAATTGATCATTTTCATCAAAATCCAATCCTATTCAAAATTGTATTTTTTGGTGAATTCCAATACCGCAATTGAAGGAAATACTATTTGAATTCTTGCTACAAAGAGACGCGAAACCATGCTCATTTATATATGCAACATTAATGATTCAAAAATCCAACACTCTTCACTCTCAGGCAATATTTATCTTCATTGATACCCTTGGAATGCTATAATGATAATTCAAAAGTGTGATGTAATCCTACCTCGTATTTAAAATCCAGGAGTGATTCAAATGTTGGGAATTTCCAAAAAAATTTCACAAACTATTCGACTAGGCACCCTAGGCGTTTCCCTGATGTTTTCCACATCGTTTGCAACTGCTGAAAACTGGCCCAACTGGCGCGGACAATCCTTCGACGGAATCTCAAACGAAACAAAACTTCCCTCCACCTGGAGCGACAAGCAAAACATCGCATGGACTTTGCCCATGCCCGGAATGGGAAGTTCCACTCCCGTGATTTGGAACGATAAAATGTTTCTCACCAGCGTGGATGGCGAGGACCAGGTGTTGATTTGCGTCAGCACCCAAGGCAAGCAACTTTGGAAAAATGTATTGGCCAAGGGCAATGCCAAGGTAAGGGTGGATGAAGGTAATGGCGCTTCAGCCTCCTGCTCCACAGACGGTAAGCATGTATGGGCCTTTGTCGGGGCTGGAATCCTTGGCTGCTATGATTTTTCCGGCAAGGAAATCTGGAAATTGGACATGCAAAAGCAGTATGGTGCCTTCAAAATACAATTTGGCATCCATTCAACCCCTGTCTTGAATGAGGATAAACTTTACCAAGCTTTGATACACGATGGTGGTGCCAAGGTTATTTGCCTTGATAAAAACACCGGCAAGGAAGTTTGGAAAATTGATCGGCCCAGCGATGGCATTGAGGAATGCAAACATTCCTATGCTTCCCCCACAATCTGGACCAATGGCAAGGAAACACAATTAATCGTGCATGGCAATGATTACGCCACAGGTCATTCGCTGAAGGATGGCAGTGAACTCTGGCGGGTGGGTGGATTAAACCCCAAGGACAAGTACAACAAAACCCTAAGATTTGTTGCCTCTCCTGTTGCGGTCAGCGATTTGATTGTGATCCCTAGCGCCAAGAATGGCCCGGTCGTCGGCTTGAAACCGGGAGCCACCGGATTGGTTACCATGGGTAACAGCAACGAAGTATGGCGCAGGCCCACCAGCACCCCTGATGTCCCATCACCACTGGTTCATAACGGCTTGGTTTATCTTTGCAGGGAGAATGGGTTTCTTATCTGCATGGATGCCAAAACCGGAAAGGAACTTTACAATGAACGAACCCACAATGCCAGACATCGCGCCTCCCCTGTGCTTGCTGATGGCAAGATCTACCTTGCCGCGAGAGATGGCACAGTGACTGTGGTTAAAGCCGGGCCGAAATTTGAAATCCTGGCCACGAACAAACTCCCCGACCAAATCACCTCCTCTCCAGCCATTTCAAACGGCAGGATCTATATCCGGGGCTTTGACACACTCTATGCGGTTGAGGCAAAGTAACTTTAAATTGAAGTTTTAAGCCAAAGCCCACTCCCAAATTTTCCTTGGGAGTGGGTTTTTTATTTAATAATCAAAATTACATCAATAATTCATGATTTCACGCGAACAATTGATAGTCTTGCTGCGTAAAATATACATAGAAATTGAGATCGAGCGCAAGGATGCGCCAGCCACCTGAATTCAGGAAGGATTGGTCATGCTAGCTTCAAACATTTCATTTTTCGAAGGTTCGCGGAATCTTCCCATAACAAATAGACAAAACCGGGGACGCAGGAATAATGCTGTTCCCTGCAACATTTTCGTTGATGAACAATTCCACTGGATTGAAGTCGAAAGTCCGGAAGCTTATGCGGATAGTTTTTGGATCACCGACCATGGCAACCAACCGAGGTGCTTTCATCGTTTGAACCAGAAAATTTATGCGTCACTGCTTTGCGAGATTGCGCGAATCCGCAATCTCTGGACCGCTGGAGACCTGTCAAACCTATCTCACCAGGCTTGCGAGGATAGATTCCAGCAGATTGATGAACGAGCGGGCCAATATTTCAAGGATGAAAACCTGCCTGCGTTGATTCGCAAACACCCTAAGTTTCCAGCCCCCTGCATCGATTGGGAGTTGGTGGCGATGTAAATGGATCACTTGCCCTGTGCAATTTTTACTTTTGCGGGGTTTTCCTTGTCGTCCTCAACTTCGACTTTCACGCCCTCAGTTTTTGAACTTTGTTCCATTTTTATTATCACCTTGTGAACACCCGGAGTGACTTTCACATTTATCAGTCCCGTTGGTGCGATGGCAATCGGCTTTCCGTCGATCCAAGCGGACATACCCACAGGCTTTTCCAAGCTGATTTTTACATTTCCCTGACTGCTCGTTTCAAAACCAAATCGAACAAATGCCATCGAGTGCGTAACCTTTTCCAAGCTTCTTTTTTGTTGAAGTAAAGGTAGATCACGCAGCGGCAAAAAGCCATCCACCATGGCGTAAACAGCGGACCATTTCAAATTCTCATCGGGATTGGCGAAGGCATCCTGACCCTTGCGTGCAAGAACGGTGTAGGCGTTTGCATCCGGTTCGATAGCCTCAAATCTGCGTACAATCGAGGCTTTACCGGGGCCATAGGGACCAACTTTCCCAAGTTCAGACAAGAACCTGACCAAGTCAAGAAGTTCACCCTGGGTCAGGGAATCTACAAGCCCCTCGGGCATTAGGGACTTGCCATTTTTCTGTTCTTCAATTTTCTTTACAGAAATGTTGATAAGGCGATCTTCCGCATCACGAAGGACCAGCTCATTATTATCCTGCCTGACCTTGATGCCATTGAAAACCTTCCCATCATCCGTGGTGACGACTATGGAATGATAGTTTTCCTTGATGGCTTTATTGGGATTGACCATGGATTCGATAAGGTAATCGACCTGCGCACTGGCGCCAATGCTGGTCATATCCGGGCCCACCAATCCACCTGAACCTGAGATTGCATGGCATTTCATGCATGAAAGTTCTTTTCTACGAAACACAAGTTCACCCCGGGCAGGGTCTCCCTGGGCAAGAACAGCCTTGGTCATCTCAGCGAGTTTTTCCTTGCTGATTTCGCGTGAAACAGCACCAATTTTTCCAGCCTTCTCAAGATTCTTGACCAACTCGGTTACATCCCTGCCTGAAGCCTTGGCCTGGCGAATGCCAACCTTTGCTGCATCAGCGGAGATATTGGAATTCGCGAACACCTTGAGTATTGGTGCAAGCCCGTCTTTCTTGCTCAAAAACGCGTCAAAGACCTCGGCAAGTTCCACGCTTGTTTGTGGCATTTCAAGAATCTTAAGAGACAATTCCGCTGCGGAATTCACATCCAGGGATGCAAGTGCAACCAATGCCCAGCGCTTTGCGGGTAAAGGCTTTTCAGTAGCTGATGAGATCATATTTTTGAGAAGGGCTATGGAAGTTTTACTTCCCAAGTCCGCGATGCTTTCGAAGGCGGCTTTGCGAAGTTGCAAATCCTGAGAATCATCACCTGCTATTTTTTCCAGCACGGTTTGGGCGGAACCAATCTTCCATAGGCCCAGTAGCCTGGCTGCTGAAACACTTCTTGGGTCATTTTTCATATCCAAAGCAGAAACAAGTGTTTTGGGATCAACCTGCGCCTTGATTGCCCGGGTTTTTGTCGAATCAATCAACGCGGTCAAAATCGCATTCCCAGCCTGCGCATCAGCCATGGCAAGCGCCTTGGCCGTGACTATTCCCAATTCAACAGGGCCTCCCACCGAGGCAAGATGAAGATATGCTCCTTCCATGGCGGAGGGGGGTAATTTTCCCTCCTGCACCAATTCCCCAAGTTTCTTGGCAACATCCGGAGTTCCTGCCGCTTTGAGAGCATAAACCATTCGGTCTGATTTACCTCCAAAGGTCAACTCACCCTTGCTGAAGGCGGGCAGCCAACTTTCCTGTAACTCCTGTAATGTCAGCCAAAGACTGTATTCAATGAATTTATCCATGGGTGAATCTAAAACTGCAAGGGATGCTTCCGCAGACTCAGCCTTGGGATAAAGCCCCAAAGCCCTCACGGCTTCCAACCTGACCTGCGGATGGGGATCATTGACTTTAGCCTTAACAAGATCAAAAGTTCCGGGCATTTTGTTACGCCACATTTCCGCGACTCTAATCCCCGCGGCCCGAATATTAGGATTTTTTGCACCCAATGCCATTCCCAAAAGTTTGCCATTTGGAAGATCCAAAGCCTGCCAAGTCCATAGCGCTTCCAGGTTCAATGACTCATCATCCGCGGAAATGGAATCGGTCCAAGTTTTCAGGTCAGGCGTCACGGAATCAATACTTCGTTCAACCAATACCCTGCGAGCCATATGCCTGGTCCACATTTCGGGATCTTTCATGTGATTGAGCAGTGCCGAATTGGAATCAGCCTCGAGTTTGGGACGGGGAACCAGGGGCTTGTTCTTGGCGGTGACGCGCCAGATTCTACCATGGGTCTTGTCACGCCTGGGGTCACGAAAATCAACTTCACCATGCTGGATGATGGGATTAAACCAATCTGCAATATAAATCGCACCATCGGGTCCCTGACGAACATCGATAGGCCTGAATGCAGGGTGATTGGTTTTGATCAATTCGGGTTGCTGCTTTGAGATGTAACCAGCGCCATCGGGTTCGAGGGTAAATCTACAAACACGATGTCCACGAAAATCATTGGTTATAAAGGATTGCTGCCAATCATCAGGGAGATGGCGACCTGAGAGAATTTCCAATCCGCAATGTTTTGGACTTCCCGGGTTCAAACCTTGAACCACTCGCTTAGCACCAACAGCGGTTGCATAATAGGCGCGGGGAATAACATAATTGATACCTTCACCCCCTGCGCCATCGGTTGCAAAAGACTGGCCCCACTGGTCAAAATGATGGCCCCAACTGTTAACCAGGCCCCGCATGGTGATTTCAAGTTCAAGATTTTTAGGACGAAGCTGCCAGATGCCCCCGCCGCCCAATCGCTTGGGGCCATAGGGTGTTTCCAAGTGACTGTGAATATAAATTGACTGGTTGAAATAAAGCAGGCCATCCATGCCCCAGCGAAGGGTGTGAACCATGTGATGGGTGTCTTCGGTGCCAAAACCAGAAAGGATCACTTTCCTGGTATCGGCTTTGCCATCCCCATCGGTATCGCTTAGATGGACAAGGTCGGTGCTATCAATTACATAGACTCCGCCATCGCCGGGAGCAAGTCCGGTTGGAATAAGGAGACCATCAGCAAAAACAGTGGTTTTATCAGCCTTGCCATCGCCATCAGTATCTTCCATGACCAGGATTTTATCCTGGTTGGGTTGGCCGGGGAGCACCTGCGGATAGGTGGAACTGCAAGCTGCCCAAAGCCTGCCCCGGGTGTCAAAACAAATCTGGATCGGCTTGGCAAGCTGTGGATCCCCAGCGAAAAGATTAACTTCAAAACCCTCGGGAAGAATAAACGATTTGCGCTCATTTTCAGGGTCGATATCCACTGTCTGTGGGGCATTCCTTTGTGCAAAGCAGATATTCTGCGTGAGAAAAAAAGCTATGGCAAGTGCGCTTGAATAATATTTCATTACTTGGACTCCATCAGCGAGTAAGTGCGTGTTATTGATTTATTGAGTTTGAAAACTTCCTCTTCCTTGGCGGCAACAATCGGATCGAATTGGGGTAGTTCGCGTGCGTTCTGCCCTTGTTCATGTTTTCTAAAACCCAACAGATAAGTTTCGTTTTGTGGACGCCACCGATGAAAATACTGCCTGTTCTTTTCCAGAATCATCTTTCGCATCATCTCAACCTGGTCAAAATCGGGACCACTTGAGATCACCACTCCCCTGCCCCAATCCTCGGAGTTCTTGACCATCACATCCTTGCCATCAACCAAAAGCTTGTAGGTTCCCTTGGGAAGATTCTTGATTGCGATGGTTCTGGGAGAAAGATTTAATGAAGCAAAGCCGGGAACAACAGGCCTGGGCAACATTTTATCTGTGACTTTCCAGGTCATCTTTCCTGCTGCCTCGACATTACATCCCTTGGAACTAATCGCACCGCCCGCCGTGTCGATTGCAACCTGCCAAAGTTCCTCATCCAAACCAAAGGCCCTGCTGATGTCATTGGACAAAAGGTAATATCCCAGTTCAGTGGGATGAATACCATTGCTGGTGAGTTTCATGGATTTCCCAAGCATCGCTTCACACGAGGTTTTACTCTGAAACAAATCATAAAAGTTGGCTTGGTTAGCCTTGGCGATATCATCAATCATCTTGCCATAAGCTTGGAGGTTCAGATTATGGGGAGCGGCATCGGGCAGAGGTGGTCCCATGTTTTCATGCCAAAGGGGCGAAAGAAGAATAGATTTAGACTTGGTTCCTGACAAATCCTTCAAAAGCTTTTCATAACCTTTTTGGAAAGCTGATGCGCCAGTTTCCCCCTCAAAAGATTCATTTGCCCCATATGCAAAAAGCGTCACGGTGGGTTTGACAACATTGATGTGCTCGATAAGCCTTTTATAACCATCCGCGGTGGAACCGAATCCAGCACGAGCATGGCCGTAAACAGTATCGCCACTCCATCCCAGATTGCGGAATCTAACTTTCTGGCCCGTAAGCCTGCGTGTGAGTTCAGTTTCCCAATAACCAGAAACTTGCTCCCTCTCAATTAGCGTGCCACCGACCAACGCCACCATATCGCCATCCTTGATGTTAGGAGGAGACTGGGACGGCATAACACCCAGAAAAGCAATCAAAGTGATTGATTGAAAAAGCATGAATCAACTCCACAAATACATGATGAATAATGCGTTTATTCTATCATTCATCCGAAGTGGAGTCTTGTAGAATCGGCTGGAATCAAGATTTCCGTTTCTTGGATCTTGGCTTTTCAGTGACAGGAGCCAAAGCCGAATGGGTGCCATTCAGGAAACCAGGGGCAAGTAGTGCACCTGCAAGAAGACCAACGGCCTCAGTCAACTTGTTATTTGACTCATCATCGATAATCATGGCTTGGCTGACAAACGCATCTTCAAGGTTATTTCGATAGGCAGCGGTATAGTTCAACATCTCCTCAAAACCCTCAGGCAATTCCTGTACGAACAACACCTCCGTATTGAGACCGCCATCTTGAACATTTTGAACATGGTTAGCCGCGTCAACCAATCCTGCGACAACAAACTCAAAAGTCGTGATTTTCGCATCAGCCTTTTTATTGACTGGGGGAAGGTTTTTATCAACCCGCGCCTGTACCAGGTCTGCCAAAGTGTTTGCAACCTTGGTAAGGGTTTCTTTTCCTTCCTGCAGCAGGGATTGCTCAGTCTTTACAAGAAGGTTTTCTACGGAATTCTCGAATTCACTGGGAATAAGAATAGGCAAAACCTTATCCAAAATGGTTGCAACCTCGGAAATAACCTGATGCTCTGCCTGCAAAGTGCTGAATACCGCAAGGTCGGTGGATTTGTAAGCTTCCGCAATTGATACCGTCACAAGGGATGCAGTGGCTTTCAACACATCAGAGCTACCAGGCAACTTTGCTTCCTTGTTTTCTTTCTCATTGAGTTCAAGGCCCTCACCGGGGGCATCGCCACCAAGTTCCTTGGCGAGTTGCTTCTCATCGACAGTAGCGGCGGCACCGCCACCCCCAAATGCGATGGATGCAAGATTGGCCAACACGGTGGTCGCTCCGGTCCCGGTAATCGCGGAGGAGGTACGGACAATAGCATCTACCAATGAGGCAAAGCTACCCCCGCCACCTGAACCCGATGCCGTGGCACTGGAGGAACTTGTAGAGGAACTCGTGGAGGAAGTACTGCCCGGGGTTACAGAGGTTCCACCATTGCCAGGTAAAACGCCAACTTGGGAGCCTCCGCCATTGTTTCCACCACCATTATTACCACCGCCACCATTATTTCCGCCGCCCGAACCGGGAGTGGAAAAATCAAGGACCATATTAAGACCGGATTTTGGAACACCGTCTGCCGCGGCTATGCCACTGCTGCTGGATCCATTAATGGATACGGTGGGGTTGATTATCTGTCCGCCTGCGGTGACCATGGTGGCACCTGCGAGAACCTGCCCACTACCCACACCAGTCATATTCAGGCTGTATTGTGAGGCTTGGGCCCCGGAAACAATCACAGTATTAAGGGCACCATTGGTGGAGAGACTGGTGGAGGAACCCTGATTGGTGGTGCTTCCAGCTTGATTACCCACATTGGTTCCAGCGCCGGCAAAATTGAAGTCAGCAGGATCAAGCCAAAGGATGATATAAGTTTGATCAAGCGCGCCACCCATGGATGCAATGAAAGCATCCACCAGTTTCTGGGTGATGTTTTGACTTATGGCATTGATATCCGCGCCATCAGCGGCAGCGGCAATCGCCTTGGTGAACTGGGTTGATAATTCATCAGCAGTGCTATTGATCACCGAGGTGTCAACCGCCTTGGGCGATGTGGTGTTAGCTGTGGAAACTGTGTTCGTGACATTGAGATCATAGGAACCGATGGTGGCATTGCCGCCGGATACTTGAATGTAAAACTCGTCCGAGGCTGCAACCGAGAATGAAAGCGAAAGGGCGGTTCCAGCAGCGGTCGCCTTTTCACTTGCGACCTGCACCAGAACCCCATCACGATTCACAAATGCCTTCACTGTGCCCTGCAGTGTCGAAGTAGATACCAAGCTGATATTGATGCTACCAGTTATATCCGCAACGCCTTTGAAATAATCAAGATCACCATCAACCTGTATGGCAGCACCCGTGAGAGAATAGGAGCTGGTGTCATCAAAAACAAACAATGAGGCTTTATCAGTGGTGTTGCCATAATCATCAACAATAACCGCACCCACATAGACAACTTCAGCAACATAGGCGCCGGTTTTGTCCCCATAACCCGAGGCTTTCAAATAGACGATATCATCGGTGGAAAGGTTGATTTCCAATTCGCTATCGGAGGACGTTGAAGTCGCATCATCATTCTTACCGAGTAATTTACCATCGTGAGAATAAATTTCCAGCATGGAGTCATCAAGGCCAGCGGCGGAGGCGGTGTCATTTGAGACCTTGAATTTATATCTTCCGGTAACACTGATCGAAACTTTGTAATAATCAGCATCACCAGTGGTTTCTATTGCCCCATTAGTGCTGGCCACACTGGTGTTTGCGGGGGTGGAATTAGAGACCGAAAGAGGCAGATTGGTTGCATCATCAAACGAGCTACCCACATCATCAGCAACAGGAGAAACTTCAAGGATGTAATCACCAATCGAATCTCTTGCACCGGAAACCTTGAAGTAATATGTCTTGCCCTCGAGCACCTGGATGCTCAAGGCGCTGTCCTTGTCGGTGGTGGATATGTCATTATTGTAATTGATTAGAATTTCGCCGGATGAATCAAAAACAAACAGATAAGTGTCAAGTGAACTACCCTCATCGGCACCAAGGAAAATGTCTATAGTCCCCGTGGTGGTGGCGGTATATGAAAAAACATCAATGTCATCTTTGGAATTAATTGCACCAAAATCATATGCAAAATTATCGCCCACATTCATTTGGGTGGCGCCTGATCCTATAAGGTTGGCATGATCATCTATCTCAAGTCTAGCCCAAACCCGGTAGTTTCCGACACTGGAACCAACCGCACCCGTCTGAATGTAGAAAACATCCCCCGCACTTGCGGAAACCGAGATGAAACTATTAAGACCATCACCGCTGTCGTTGTCTTCCGCTATCAACTCCCTGTCAGAATTATAGATACGAAGATATCCATCGAGGTTGCTTTCACGGGAGTTCAATCCAAAACCTAGCACACCATCCGATCCAACAGTAAGTTCAAATAGATCGCGATCCCCAGCACTTATTATGGAGTCATCAGTTCGCACACCAAGGTTGGAATCGAAAGTTAAAATGGTGGCGGTACTAAAATCAGATCCAAAGCCATCGGAATCCGTGGGTGTGAGATCCTGCAGAGCAATGCCATATTGGCCAGTGGTGCCCGCGTTACCGGTAACGCTGATGTAATAAACTGAATTTGCTGTGACTTCAAAAACCGCAGCACTGTTGGTGGTTTCTCGATCAGCATCATTGTTGGAGGCAAGAACCTTGCCCGAGGCATCCATGATGGAAATGGAAGTGTCAATGGTGCTGGAAGTTGTCTTGGAAACAAGAACCTTGACCGGCCCGGTGTTTTTTGCGGTGAATGTGAACACATCAACATCGCGTGCAGCCTCAATGTTCATGTCGCTAATAGCCAATGAGCCAGAATTGGTATTGCCTATGATGGGAATCAAACCCAAAGGCAAACCGGATGTTGAATCATTGTGACTATTCGAATAGAAATCAACAATACTTACAGGGGTTTCCACCTTAAGGGTATAATCTCCCTCGGTGCTGTTTCCACCTGAAACACTAATATAGACCTTATCACCCTTGTTTAAGTATGGAAGGGCAAAAACATTCTTACCGGCAATTCCGGAAGTCGAGGCAAGGACCGTTTTACCATCGGAGGCAAGAACACTTAAATTCGCTGCCAAACTTGCTGAACCTGCGGAGGGAGCAACCGAAATCTCAAATCTACCAGTATCATTCGCGGTGAATTGGTAAACATCAAAGTCCGCGATTCCAGGCATTGCGGCACGGATGGTTTTATTCTCAATTGCAACCTGTGTGGATTTACCATTAACAACCACGGGGGCGTTGAATGACAATTGAACGGAGCTGGTGTCTGGCTTGTTACCCGCGTCATCAACAGGAAGCTCACCAGTCTTCAATGTGTATGCAACACCATTGGTGCCGTTTAATATACCGGAAACTGTGAGATAGAAGGTATCTCCAAGGGTCCCCTCAAGCACGATCAAGCTGCCAAGGCCTTTGCCACTATCATTATCGCTGGCAATAACCTGACCACTAAGGCTGGTGATGGTAAGCTTGGGATCAAACAAGGAATCATCAATGGACTCAACAGAGAAGAGCGTCGTGCCGGAGTTGTTTAAAGTTACTTTAAATACATCCTGGTCACCCGAGTAATTGAATATGCCATTAGTGGAACTGATGTTGCTTTGATCAAGAAGCACTGTGGTTGCAGTGGCGGATGTATTTCCAAAATCATCAATCACAGCCCTGGTGTTGATATTATAGGCTCCGGTGCTACCGGAGGCACCCGAGGCCCATATCAGCAGGCTGGCGGTCGTAGAGGGATCTACTTCTAGTTCCACCAAAGTTCCCTTGTTGATTGCGGGGATCCAACTAGAACCATTATCAGTGGATACAAACATACTGGGAAGCAAGGAGCTTCCTGTGGATGCAGTCTGGGTGATTTGTAATTTCGCGGTATTCGCCGTGGTGTTTGCATAACTGAAGGAGAACAAATCCGCGTCCCCTGAGAGATCAATTTTTCCCGCTGCTGCGCCAGAAGTAAGGCTGGTGGGGGAGGTGCGAACCGTGCCAAAATCATCAGACTGGGCGGTGATGTTATAGGAACCGGTAAAGGTCCCGGTTTCCCCAATCTTGAGCAGATAAGTCTCTCCCAAGGTTGTATTTAGGTTGATGATCTGTTTGGAGGTTCCAGCAGGCCCGAAAACCGCGCCAACATTTGTGGCAACCCTGGTTCCACTGGCATTGTAAACCGAAAACTCAGGCTGGGACGGAATACCCCGATCTTTGTTTTCAACAAGGATTGAAAGCAGACCTGTGGAGGGAGCAACCACGGTATAAACATCGACATTACCCGCGACTGGCAGGAAGTTCGTGGCCTTGGCGACCGCAACCGCATTGGTAGTAGTGAATAGAAGTGATGCCTTTGCTGAAATGGAGAAGGAATAATCACCCACATCACCAGCATCACTTGAAACAATAAGGTAATAAGTCTGGCCCGCAACCACATCAAATTCCGCGCTTCCATTCAGTGCGACTGTCCGAAGCACGGTAGTGGAGTTCGAATAAATCTCAAGCTTGCCCGATGCAAGGGTTGAGGCGGCCATAGAAACGGAAGCCTTGCCCGTCTGGGAGGCTGTAAACTTGAATGAGTCCTTGTCCTGGTTATTTTCAAGGGTTCCGTTTATGACCCTTGGCGTGGAATTAACCACAAGGGAAGCCGCATCAGACTGGGAATCGCCGTAATCATCAGCCAACTTTTCTCCACCGGTAATTTCAACTGTATACCTGCCGGATGTCTTGGCCAGGGATTCAACCTTGATGAAATAGGTTTTACCCGTGGTCACATTGAAATCCATTTTGCTGGTGGTGCCACCGCCTGAATTGTCATCAGCGATCAGAAGCTTAAAGGAACCATCATCATTTTGGACATAGGCTGTTGCAAAAGCATCAAACTTGCTGCCATCGGCTTTTACCAGAGTGGAAACACTACCTGTGAAATCAGCAGTGAACTTGAAGAAATCCGCATCCTTGATGTTGTCCGCAATTCCACTGGCGCTGGTCTTTGTACCCTGCGCGACGGAAACAAGTTTGGCATCAGCAAATGATGATGACGCATCAACCCGGATGGTAATCGGCGCAACTGCGGCAGTCTTGTTATCACTCAAGCCGCTATCTTCTGTCGCGTTGGCTTTCAATCCCACAGAGAATTCACCCTCTAGCGAGCCGGCGGTGGCAACCACGGTGAATAAGCGGTTTGAATTTGAGACTCGTTGTAAACCGGAAAGTGTCACCGTTCCCGTGGTCGTAAAATCATCAAGTGCCAAATTATTGACATCCTCGGTGAAGGTGACCAACAAGGTTATGTTTCCTAATGGGGTAACCTCAGCGGGAGGATTTTGCGGCACAATTTTTCCAACAGGCGCCGCAACAACCGAGATCGGCGAAGCCATGGTCAATGCTGTTCCGGGATTACCAGCCGCATCAGAATAACCCTGATAAACCGTGACCCGCGCATCAGAAGTAATCACCCCGGAAGGGGTGAAAGTTGCTGTATAAACCCTTGGATTTGAAGTTGCTGAAAGATTACTGATGGATCCAAAAGTAGCCCCGACATCGAATGAATCAAAGCCCTTGGGAACCTCAGAGAATGTGATGGTGATGGTAGCGGAGTTGGTGGCACCAAGCCTGGTTTTATCTGAAACGATTGAAACCACGCTTGGGGCGGTGTTATCAATCGTATAGGATTGGTTCTCGCCTGGGGTGCGATTAACCAAGGCGTTGTTGAACGCATCAAGAATGGATGAATCACTCTTAAGGCGGATACCCAGCATGCCATCGGTCTTGGAAATTCCACTGACATCAACCGTGTAACTGTTCCCACTACCCGAGACAAATAACGGATTCGCAACGGTCACACCACCGGAAAGCACCAATTCAAAATCGCCCGAGTCAACTCCCGTCACGGTTTCATTAAAGCGAACATTAAAGGATACCGCGCTTGCGTTGGTATCGGTGGCTAATGGCTTACCCCGCCCGATGATATCGACGGTAGCAGGTGCGGTATCAATTGATAATTCAGGTGAAAGGCTTGAACCTGATCCGATATTACCTGAGTTATCAGCGTAATTATTCAGGAGTGTGACCTTACCCTTGCCGGTGAAGTTTACAGTCGGGGTGAAAAGCGTGGTATACACCAATGGGTTGGAATCAGATTGAATGAGTGTTCCAAGGGCGCCTCCCTCCGCACGAAGGTCAGTTGAATCAAATCCCACGACAGATTCACTGAAAGTGAAGGTGATGATTGAAGTCTGGTTGACTCCCAATCGATCAAGCGAGGTAGAAATTATCGCGGTAGGTGCCACGGTATCAATCGCAATAGCTTCAGAAAGTCCTGGGAGCCCAGTGGTGCCAGCGGAATTTTTATAACCGTTGCCCACTGCCACGGAACCTTTGCCTGAAAAATTAGAAGCTGGGGTCAGGATCGCGGTGTAAACCGTGTTTGAACTTTTGGTCAAACCACTAATGGATCCACCAACTGTGGTGATATCAGCCGCATCAAACCCCGTGGGCGCGGTGGTAAAAGCAAAGGTAATCGTTGCAGTCTGCCCAGGGTTTAACCTGT
>SXGQ01566569.1_pt1 | contig 19369 bp, 16 predicted proteins | sample 3178371 | NCBI WGS metagenome assembly SXGQ01 (sample SAMN11356859, study PRJNA531348) | freshwater metagenome | isolation source: freshwater sample F1-20 | place: China: Fuxian Lake, Yuxi | collected 2017-12-25 | reverse complement strand
GAACACCGGCATGTTGTTGCCCACCAGGTCCCAGTTGCCGTCGTCGGTGTAGAACTTGACGGCAAAGCCGCGCACGTCGCGCGCGGTGTCCTTGGAGCCGCGCTCGCCCTGCACGGTCGAGAAGCGCACGAAGACTGGGGTGATCTTGCCTGCTTCCTTGAAAGGTGCGGCCTTCGTCAGGTGCGGAATGGGCTCATAGGCTTCGAAGAAGCCGTGTGCAGCGGATCCACGGGCATGCACGATGCGCTCGGGACTCCGTTCATGGTCGAAGTGCGTGAGCTTGTCGCGCAGGATGAAGTCTTCAAGCAGCACGGGGCCGCGCGTGCCTGCCTTCAGCGAGTTCTGGTTGTCAGCGATCTTGACGCCCTGGTTTGTCGTCAAAGCTTGGCCGCCGCTGTCGACACGAACGCGATCCAGCGGGCCGGTGGTGGGGTTGCTGCCATCGGGGGCTGAGCCGCCGGTCTTGGCGGAGGTGTTGGCTTCCGACAGCGTGCTGGCGGTGGGGCGGCGGGAAGGCGGCTCTACCGTGGCACCGGCTGCAGGATTCAGACCATTGGCCTGACCGTGTTCGCCAGCCTTGTTGGCGTTGAATGGGACCGCCGCGGCCATCTCGCCGACTTCCGCAGCTCGAAGAGCGGCTTGGTCGTTGCCGGGGTCGCCAGGATTTGCGGGTGCGCTGTCCGTGTTGCGAGCAGCAGCTTTAGCGGCAGCTTGTGCCTGCGGGGGGGCGGATTTGCGGGTGGCCATGGTGGTCTTTCAGCGAGGTGAAGCTCGCGCGCCGGCGGCGCCGGCGCTGCGAAACGGAAACCGGGTTGTTCAGCGTCGCCTGGCCAGGGGGCCGAGGCAGAGCTTCTCAAGGCTGTCGAGCGATCGTTCGAACTGCGCGGAGGCGAGCAGGGAGCGCGGGACAAGGCCGGCCTGAACTGCACCGGCGTACTGGGCCCGCATGGCATCGAAGGGCGCACACATGCATGACTGCGTAGCTTCTCGCGCCCTGGCCAGCGAAGCGAGATACGGCGGGCCGATCCCACCGATATCGGATTCGGCCTGAGGGTGCAGGGTCATCACGTCAGTATTGCGATGAGGATGATGATGGGGATGGGCACGCCCAGGAACCAAAGAAGAAGTGAACGCATGGCAGTACTCCGAGGTGTTTAGAACTGGTCGCGGTGGCGACCGCCGAGCGTTGCCAGGAAACTGGCGACGAAGGCGCCGACAAGCAGCGAGATGAAGAACCACAGGGAAGCCATGGCCGAGGCCTTACGGGCTTTGTCCGCCGCGGCTTTCGCTTCATCCTTGGCTGCAGTGGCCTTGGCCTGCATGCGGTTGAATGTGTCGGTCACGCGCTTCTCGGCGTCAGCCTGAGAAAGGCCGGTCCGCTGCGCCACCATCTGGCCGAGGTACCGCGCATCCTCCTGGGGCAAGGAGCCAGCGGTCGCGGCGTTGGCAAAGATGCGCAGGGCCTCGCCCGACTGCGCGGCACCACCACCGTTGTCACTCGACTGGGCGGTCGCCGCTGGTGCCGACGAAGAAGCCGTCCCTGTGGGTGCAGACGCGGATGTCACCGGGGCCGCGGCAGCGGAGCTGTCCTTGCGGAACAGTGAATCGACAAAGTAGCCAGAACCTCCAGCGGCACTTGCAGCCGTAGCGGCGGTAGGCGCAGCAACTGCAACCGCGGCGGTGGCCGTGCCAGCGACGGCGGCACCAGCCTTGGCACCGCCACTGACGATGGCGCCCACCGCAGAGCCAAGCACGCCGGCAGTCACAAGCGTGGCGATGCACCATGCGAGGAAGCCATGCGCCGTGTCACGGAAGTAGACCTCGTCGGTGTGCAGCGAGGACCAGCGCGAACGCAGGCGGCCGGCCAAGTAGCCTCCCATGCCCGAAGCAGCAAGCTGGGTGAACGTGAGCCACAGGATGGTTGTGACGCCGAAGGTTTCCGCGGTAACGCCTTCGGTCGCCCATGGTGACACCGCCGACAGCCCAAGCCCCACACCCAGGATCAGAAGCAGCAGCGACAGAGACGCGGCACCGGCGGCACCGGCGAAGATCGCACCCCAGCACACGCCGTGACCTGCGGCTTCCACAGGCAACCGAGAACCGGCGGCCGGGCGAGCGATCAATGGATCGCGAGCAACAGCGGTTTCAGACATAAACGTCTCCAAGAGTTTTGCCCCGCATGCTCCTCAGGAGCGCGTGTTTGAGTTGCAAGACGGCAACCGGAACAGGCGTAGGACGGCAAGCCACGTGCCCGCAGCACCTGTAACAGGTCAAGCCTCTCTAGGGCGAAGCGGGGCGCACGTCGGCTTTCAACGTCCTTGCCATCAGCTCAAGCGCCTTGTCTCGGGCGTCTTGCGACTCGGCCGCGACGCAGTCCGGAGGGATCCACAGCGAGTACCCACGCAGGTAAGCATCCATGGCGCTGAACAGGATGCAGCTATCGGCGGCAAGGCCCGTGACGACGAGGCGCTTGCAATGCAGTTGCTGCAGCAGGATCTCCAGTGGCGTTGCATAGAAAGCCGAATGCCTGGGCTTCAACAATGCGAAGTCCTTCAAACGTGGGGGGACGAGTTTGGCAATCTGCCCAGGCGCGCCGCCGAGGGCCGCGCATCGCTTCCATAACGCCCTGAACTCTGAGGTCCAGAGTCCGTAGTTGTCGTTCGCGTAGATGGTCCTCACGCGGTCTTTCGACAGTCGACGTCGGAGTGCCGCCGTGCGTCGGGCCGCTTCAACGGCAGAGCTGGCAATGTCTTCGCTGCCCTCGAAATTCAACGGGTTGACGAAGTCGACGAGCAGCAGAACTGTGGGGCTCGGATCGACCTGTTCGAAGCGGATCTTGCTCATTGAATGAACCTCGGCATCAGTGAGGATTGCGATACGCCTCCCGGCGGTCTGTAGGACTCCAACCCAGTCTCGCCCCCTAGATCGAACTGGTCAGTAGTTGAAAAGTCCCGAGCGAGCGAGTCCGTAGAACTTGGCCGTTACCCAATAGGAAGGTAAGCGCGGCCCCGTCTGACAACGGACCTGCTGACGCTGCCTAACCTTGTGACCGCGACGCGTCATATGCGCTCGCCGTTTTCTCACTTCTAGGAGTTCAGCATGCCTAACAGCAATCGCAATCAAGGTTCCAGCCAAGGACAGCAAGGCGGCACCGACGACAGGCAGCAAAGCGGCAACCAAGCCGGTTCCGACAACCGCAGCTCCGGCCAGCAAGAGCAAAGCTCACGCGGCGGCTCGAACCAGCAAGGCGGCACGAAGGGGTCCAGCCAAGGCGGGACCAGCCAGCAGAACGTCGACTCTGGCAAGCAGGGCAAGAAGAACGGCTGATTCCAACAGCGTTGAAGAGCCCGGCCTCGTGCCGGGCTTTTTGCTACAGGACGCTATTAGGTAGCAGGCGCCCCTAGATGACGGGCGAAGGGCTTCATACCCTTCGCCGCATGTCTTCACGCATCCCACCCTCTCTGGCCTGGCTCGTCAAACGTCGCCGGGCCGTCGCTGGACTTCTCAACGTGGCCATGAAACGCCACCAGCAACGCCAAGAGGCGCATGAGAAGCACCAGCAGCAGCACGACGTAGAGATCGCTGCGCTGCAGCGAGATCTCGCCGCCCTGGACCAGACGATCGGGTTGCACGAAATCCTGATCGACACCACCAAGCTCGGCTCGACGCGGGTACAGCTTTCTCCCCGCCTGACTGAACATGGAACCATGACCAGAGCCATTCTGGCCGCCCTGGCGCAAGCGCGGCCCCACGCGATGACGACATACGCCGTCGTCTCCGCAGTGTGCATGCGCTGCGATCTGCATCCCAACGCGGACGAGTATGCGGACATCCGCTATCGAGTGCGACACCGCCTGAAGGTCCTCGTCAGGGAAGGCAGGGTCGCGCGGCTGCACGCGCCGTACAGCAACACCGAGGGGCTCTGGCGAGACGCGGGCGTTGCAAAAGGGCCGACGACCGGGCAGCCCGCCGGTCACCCGGTGTCCACAAACCCGCCAACCATCCCTTGGGAAAGCACGTTTGGACCGATGAGCCACCCGAAGGGCCCGACCGGGCGACCTATTGCATGACGGCGACTTTCCGGGCGAAGCGCCTGCCATCGGCGGGCCCCATGATTTCCTCCCTGCGCCGATTGCCCTGGTAGTACTTGGCGAACCAGGTCGAATGGCCGTTCTTGAGCGCCAGGCGTAGCAGCTCATCGAAGAGCTCGCGCATGGTGCGACCGCGGTTGTCTTCCCGCCAGGCAAACTCGCTTGCATAGTCGATGAGGTACATCGGCCGGAAGCCATGGAAGACCCCGTACTCAGCCCGGCGCAGGCGGGAGAAGTACGACTCGGCCTGGTTGTCGTTCGTGCCGTCAGCTTTGACCCACTCCTGCGAATGCACGACTGTGCGATGGTCGAACCATCGTGGCAGCTCGGAGAACGCGCTACTCTCGTCGGTCATCATGAGGGTGCCTTGCGCGGTATACAACGTGGCGAGCTGGGTCATGTCTGCCTGGTTCTCGTTGCGCGCGATGTAGACGAGCGTTCGTCGCGCGCCCTCGCCCTTGGTGGGGGAGACCTCACGCAAAACGCAGACGCACCGTCGCTTCTTCTTCCGCTTGGCATTGGCATGACTGCCCGCGGACAGCTGGAGCCGGCGTTTGTTCCTCATGGAGCGCGATGCTTCGATCTTGTCGGCGATGGCGCGCTCGTCGCGCTGCTGCCCATGCCTGTTGGGCGAGCGACGCTTGCCGCAAAAGTAGCCGCCGTCCATCTGCGCAATGCCCTCGACTGGCGTGTAGCGGTTGCTTTTGAGAATGGCCTCCCGCAGCTTCTGAGTCAGCAGCCACGCAGTCTTCCATTGGCAGCCCAGCTCCCGCGCCAGCTCCGTTGCCGAAACGCTTTTGGCGCTGTTGATGAACGTGTAGAGGGCCGTGAGGATGTCCCGGATCGATAGCTTGTGGCCGTGGAACGCAGTCCCCGATGTCACGCTGAAGTCGCGCCCGCAACTTCTGCAGCGCCACTGCTGGCGGTTGGCACGCCAGTAGTGCTTGGCGACATGGCCGCATGCGGGGCAGACTTGGCAGGTTTCGCTGCCCCATCGCAAGCGCGCCATCAGCGCAATGTGCTGTTCATCGCTGAGGCTTTCGAGTTGTCGCCTGGAAAAGTTTCGGCACTCGGCCGAGAGAAGGAAATGCTGTGCCATCCGAACCCCTTGGTGCGGGTGATGCGGAGCGACCGGTTGAGAGGTCGCCACGAGGCACGACGGGTTCTGGGGCGGGCGAGGACGAGCAGCCCCCTGAGCCTTGACGGCTCATAGTCCGTGGCACATACTGACGGCACCTTCCTCCGTGGCAGGTTGCACATCAGTGAAGCCAGCACCCCTCTGCAAAGGGTTGCTGGCTTCGTGCTTTTTGCGTGCGTGAATTCCTCAGGCGTGCGCTGTTAGGTCATCGGGGGGGCCTCCTCGACTGGATCGCTGTTGCTCAGCCTGGGTGGGCTGGCTTTTTCGGGAGGCGCTCCGGAGCCTGTTCCAAGACTGGTTAGGGCGTTCCCTTCAGTCCAAGATACAAAGCGAGCTCTGGCAAACTGCCCAAGATTCAAGAAGTTCAAATTCCATGAATCAGCCGCCGCCATCCGGCTCGGCATGGGGAGCGTCGGCGGCGTGAGCAGCGAAGACAGCCATCAAGGGGGCGGAGAGCGGCGGGGGCGGAAGCCACGCACGGAAGTTGATGCCGTCCGCACGCGGTTCTGGGCGGAAATCGTCATGACCCAGACGCGGCTCGGCGTTCGAGAGTTGGACGCACGCTGCGGTGCTGCCAGTTCGGGACAGTGGTCGAAATATGCTGCGGGGACGTCGTCGCCAAGCCCCAGCAGGCTGGCCCAGATCGAGTCCCTGTTTCCGGGCACCACGCGCTACTACACGTCCCCGTTCTGGGATCTCATCGCACCCGAAACGCTCGGCGTGGAAAGCCCGCGGCCGCTCTTTCAATGGCTGAACGAGCCGCTTCGTTCGCGCTTCACCCATGACCGCCTTCGCGGCGACCTCTTCTGGCGAAAACCTTCTCAGCTAGACGACGACCTGCTGTGGTTGATGAACAGCGACTTCACGCCCGAGCAGCCGTTCGACGTGTTCGTAGCGTTGCTGGCCTTGGTGCATGAATCGGTCAGCCTGCAAGCAGTGGCTCGGTTCACTCGGTGCGAGCGAGCGTGGCGGGAGTTTTTCAGGAATGTCCGGTATGACCTGCGCATGAGCCGCACCGTCGGCGAGGCATGGCCTGAAGAGCTGCTCCTGGATTTCGGCTGGTTCATTCGCAGGCGCGTCGAGCAACTGGCGAAGTCGAGCGCAAAGAATGCAGCAAGCGCAGGGGCTGGCTTGCCTTGACCATCGCCCGTGTTTAGTCGGCCCGCCCCAACGGCTGCCAACGACATCATCTGCGCAATCGGGATGTACGAACGTGGTCAGCGCAACATGGGATGCGCGCTGTGGCGCATCGCGTTGAGTCCGGATGCGTAATCCGTCGGGTGCGGATCGCGCCGCATCTGGCACGGCCTGACGCTGGCCGGGCGATGGTTCCCGGCCTCGCGCCGCGGACAGCTCACTTGATCAGTGTCCCACCGCTCACAGTCGGCCCCTCTTGATGGTTGGGAACGCCTTCCGGATACTCCCACTCAGACTCGGTATAGGAGATCGCGTTGCCGCATTCGCAGTCGGCCTCTCCCGTTGTGTCGTATTGCACCTCGGCACCCATTTGGCGAGGCTCCCGGCCGACCTCTTCCGTTTCGAGGGGAATGGTTACGGTACGACCACACTGATCGCACTTCACGTTTGCGCTCATGGAATCCTCCCAGCTTACTGAGCGGTCAGTGTATGACGGGCTTCCCCGTCAGGTACTCGGAAGAAGTGTGCATTCAGCACGACCAGATGCCACCTTGGCAGCGCCATGTCGCCATCGTCGGCTGTGCCCCTGAAACTGATCGCCTGGCCGGTGAATGCATCCCGCCCGGGTGACAGCTACGTGCTGCGACAGCATGTGCAAGACGCGACGACGATTCGCATCAACCGCTGTTTAGTCATGAGCAGCGAGCCTGCCACCGAAATCAAGTGTGCCGGGCAGGCTTGGCCGACGCCTGTGCCGCTACTCGCAAGACCTTGCCATCAGCTTTCATGGAGCAACTGGAGCCGCTGCTGCCACGCCTGAGCCTCCACGAGGCTCGCCATTTCGATGGTGATCACCGGCTTGTTGAAGTCGCTCGTATTGATCTTGAGCAACACGTCTCGCGCAGTCCCATCGTTCTCGGCCACAAAGTCGATCGCCGTCGAACGGATGAACGAGGCAGGTTCGATCCGGAACCACTTCTCGGCAACGAACGCGAGCATCTTGGCGTTGGGGTCGACGTAGAGCTGCGGCAGCAGGCCGTAGTTCCCACACCCCGCGGTGAAGTTGCCCTTGCCGGCGGCATTCGCCAGTGCGAGCTGCTTCGCATACCCGCTACGTCCGCCCGAGCCCACGAACACGAAGATGCCATGCGTCAAGGCCAAGTGCACGAGCAGCCAGAGAGGTCCCCAAATCCAGCTCGGGATCGAGCCCGAAGAGAGTGGCCGATCAATGACGGCGGCACACAAGACAAATGCGGAACCAGTCCAGAGGGCAGCCAGCGGAAGGCCCAGCAAGAGCCGCCCAAAGCGCCCTTCCCTGAGGAGCTTGCCGGCAAACATCAGGCCGACGAGCATGCCGACGAGCAGGTTCAGGAAGGGAATGCAGAGAAGTGCATAGCAGATGTAGACGATCGCCATGAAGCTCGCTCAGAACTTGTGCTCGCCGGCGCCAACGGCCTTGACGACGCTGTTGCGGTCGAAGCGGATGACCAGGTTCTGCTCGCGCATGGCCCCGTTGGTCACGTTCAAGCCGGGCACGAAGGCCTTCCAGCTTTGCTCGACGCGCTGGTAGGTCCAGACCTTCTCGCCGCCGGCCTCCAGCGCGACGTCGCCGGGCTTGCCGAGCAGAGCCTCGACCTGCTTGCTCGTGGTCTTGCCCGGCTGGATCTGCGCGACCTTGTCCTGGTCGGCGATCGCCTGGGTGCCTGTGGCGCATCCCGTCATGAGCGCGCTGGCGACAACGAGTGCGGATGCGATGGTGATCTTGGTGAAGGTCAAGGTGAACTCCCTGGTACGGTTGGACCAGTGAAGGCGCAAAGACTGGATCCGGAATCCGATGCCATTACCTCGCTGCCTCACATGTCGATTGAGACTCAAACGCGGGTGACTCTAAAGCTGACGACGTAAACACTGCCATGCGTGCCGTCAGCAAAGTCCAGCAGCGAGAAGAAGTTCACGAGTGCCCGGGAGATCCTGGCCCTGAACATGATTCGCTTGCGAGCGGCGCGGGGCTTCAGTCAGGAGGCGCTGGCGCTTGAGTGCGGTCTGCACCGAACTTTCATTGGGCACGTCGAGCGGCAGGCCAGGAACATCTCGATCGACAACATCGAGCGAATCGCGTTGACGCTTGGGGTGCCTATTGGGGAACTGCTGACGCCAATGCAGCGGGCGTAAGCTAGTTCTGGCCAGCCTGCGCGTGACTTCTTCGTCCAGCCCCTCGGGTTCTCAGCCTTCGACGCAGCACTTGCTACAGACCTACCAGGTGCTGCACGTAGCGCAGCAAGACCTCAGCCAAGCCGCGTTTTTCTGCAATCACCTCCAGCAACAGGGCTGGACGCGCGAGCCATGGGAGGGCACTTGGCAGACATATCTCCATCAGAGCGCCTACGTGACAGCCATGGTGGTCGCCTATTGCCGCCCCTTTGCGGTGAGCAAGGGCTGGCCCAAGTTCCCTATGCGGTTGGTGCGGTTAGATACAGAGGGCAAGGCAATGCACCACAGGCTGCTGGATCTGCGCCATGCGGTCTATGCGCACAGCGATGTCGCGGCAAGGGCAATTCGGCCCATCACGTTCAATGCCCGCCCGACGGCAATCGAGGCCTTGCCACCCATGCGATTCTCAGCGGAGGAACTGCAGTCAATCCGACGAATCATTCATTCGATCAGCGTGAACATACAGGCCAGGCTGGAGCAGTTGTCCCCCAGCGTGGCAGCGTCAGAGTGAGGCCTGTTCGGCAGAGGCAATATGGCGGTAAACGTTGATTCGACAGCCGCAACTTATCGACCATGTCAGGAGCACAGGCCGCTGAACGCCGTATCCGGCGCCTTCGGCGTCTTTGGTTTTAGATAGTCGAGATCGAACGCATCGCGGTCCACGACGGCAAGGTAGCTGCCCAGCAGCGCTGACGCATAGGGCATGCGCACCCGGCCGACGCGACGGAGGTTCCAAGTGAAGCCCGCCTTCACCTCCGGCTGATCGCCTGCGGCAGGCTTGGCGCCGATAAAGCTGCCGTGCGCGATATGCCGGAAAGGGCCGCTAGCCGACAGAGTCAGTTGACACCTTGAATCCTTCACCTCTTTGGCGAGTTCGGTTTTGGCCTCCAGGCGGGCCTTAACCGCCATCTTCAAGCTCGCGAAGACGGACTTTCCACTGTCCTGTTGGCCAGGCAACAGCCAGTTGTCCACTACCTGGCCATCGTCGTACTGCAAGCGTCCATCGGTTCGGTATGACACGAGGTCCAGCAGTTCGAGCCGCACCGAGGTGGTCTTGCGTAGCTCGCAAACCCATTGCTTGCCATCAAGCAAGAAAGGCAGCCGAATCTGCTTCTGGTTCGAAGAGTCGTTGATGTTGGTCAACTGCTTGAGCATGACGAGGAAGCCGGCGTCGGCGTCCCGGTCACCCTTGGGGCGCAGCGTGACGTCGCACGGCTGCACCAGCAAGATGAAGCGTTGGGCCGGTACATCGGCCTGGGCTTCCATCTCGAAGACGTCACCGCATGCCAGCGGGGCGCACCCCTTGTTGACAAGATCCGCAGTCTCCCAGACCTCCTGCGTCCTGAACGTTTCGAGCTTCTTGTGGTGAACCGTGGCGTCGATGTCCAGCGGAACGCCACGAAGCGAACGAAGCCGACGCTCGTTCTCGCGAGTAGCGGGGTTCACGGAGAACATATGGCGGAATGATTCCGACATGGATGCTGTCAACGCGCGCTCCACCACATGTAGTTCGGAGACGCCCTCGGCGTACGCGCGGCCGATCACATATTCGTCCAACTGCTCCGGTGGCACTTCAAGCAGGGCATTGCTGGCATTCTTGAAGGCCTGCTCGATGTGGTCGTGGACGCGCACCAGAACCTCGTGAACGTTGCGGCGCAGACCGGCTCTTTTGATGGCGATGCGCAGCGCCGTTGCGACGGCGCCGTCTCGGCCTGCCGCCGATGAGGCGGCCTCCCCTTCGGGGTAGAGGCGCTCCTTGGCGATGACACAAACGGGTGAGACGTCCAGCGGGCCGTCCAGAAGCAGCGCATTGCGCAGTTCCATCTCCTTCTCCGCCTCATTGGTCTTGGTCGCGTAATGGGTCAGCAGCAGCGCCGTGGCTTTGGATCCGGCGCCGTGTAGCGCCTTGAGAAGGTCTAAGCCGCGCGTGTTGCCAGTCGCGCCTTGGGCGTCGTTGAGATCGATGATGTAGCTGATAGCTGCGTCGCCAGCGTCCTTAGCAAGCTCCCGCATGGCGGCTTCCGCCTTGTCAAAGGGCCAGCGGTCTTCTTGCGCAATGGACAGATGCGTGCTGACGCTTTCGATCTGCTCGTCGGACAGGTCTGCGGTGCCGTTGTCTTCGATCTTCAGCTGAACTTGCCGGAGCAGGCCAATGCGCTCAGGCTCGGTGAGATTGGCGACCGCCTGCTCCAGTTCGTGGTTGCCGGCCTCGTCGCCTTCCGTGATCTTGCGCAGTGGGCCCTGCACAGGCTCGGGACACACGTCCACCACATCGTCAGCGTGTGCGACGAGCAGGTCGACCAACTCGGCGGCTGATGCCGTGGCAAAGCGGTCATCGATCCAAATCACTCGCGTTGAGCCGAGCAGCTTCAATGCCTCGACAGGCGTCATTTTCTTCCTCCCTGCATGACTGCCCCTAGATTCACGGTGAACTTGTACCGACGGCCGTCTTGGTTCTTATCGGTATTCAAGCTGATGCTGCAGCCATCGGCTGCCAGCAATTGCGATGAGATAAACAGTCCCAGACCCTGGCCGCGTTCCGACGCGGGCTTGGCTGAGATGAACATATCGAAGATGCTGTCCTCGTAGTCTGGGTCGATGCCCGGGCCGCTGTCGGCCAGAGAGAACCCTGACGAGGTGATGTCGACGCGTATGCTTTTGGGCCGCTTGATTTCCAAGACGTTGGCGCCACGGCGCAGCCAGTACACGCTGTTCCTGACCAGGTTGTCTAGGACGGCCAGCAATCGACCCCGGTTGATCTTGGCTATTGCCTTGCCGGATTCGCCGTGGATATCGAAGTCGATGCCCTCACGGTCCAAGCCGCCGTCTCTGTTTTTCTTGTAGTCCGTGATGAAGTCGAAGAGGTCGATGGTTTCCTTGACCGTCCGCGTCCTTGGCAGCAGTGGATCGATGATGGCCGCGGCGCTGGTGATGCTGGCGCAGGCAGCGCGGATGGAGCGGGTGTGACGCGCGACGCTCTTCTCGTCCGCGCGGCCTTCTTTCACCAATTCTTCGATGCCAACGATGCGGCGCCGGATTTCGACGATGTGTGTGCGTAGTTCGTGCGCCAGACCTCGGGCGCTCAAGCCGACGGCGGCACTCTCATAGAGCGACAACATGCGTTCTTTGTTGTCGGAGAACTCTTGCCGAAGCACGCGCACTGCACCGCTCGCCTGCGCCCCCGTGTCGAGGTTGCGTTGAACCGTTTGAGCCTTTTGCAGGGCTGCTTTCAACGCGTCCGTAGCACCCTTGCCGTCCTTCTGCGCGACTAAGCCAAGGCCTCGCTGCAGTTCGGCGACGACGGACTGGGCCTCCTGCTTGGCCGCGGCAGCGCTTTGCACGGTGTCCTCCACGACATCGAAGGACCGCTCGGGGGTGGGCGGTCGATCAGCCACTGCCGGAGTGATCGTGCCCGCGTACTTGATCATCTCCCGTCGCACCGCTTCGATCGACTCGTTCGCGAAATCCCTGCACTCCAGGGCGATGGCGTTGAAGCCTCGATAGGCATCGTTCTCGACGAAGCCCTCGCGGTCTGACTTCTCCACGAGCTTGAAGTTGTGCTCGCCTGTCAGCGAGAAGTACCCCAGCGTGTTGTGAACACGCAGTTGGTACGTGCCGCCCGTCGTCATGCCCTCGGCAATCTTGAGCCAGTCGCCTGGGGAGCGAACGCGAAAGCCATCGCGGAGGATGGAGATGCCGGCCATTCGCTTGATCGTCGCCCGATCTATTCCCAGGCCGGCGGCGGCTGCCGCGTCGGTCTCGGAGTCCGTGGGCGTGGCGTCGATAGGCTCCTCGGTCGAGAAGTCCCGCAGGTTGAAGTAATAGAACGCTGCACTGAACTCGCCGGGGTCTTCAACCTTGACGTCCGGACCTATCACCATCTTCGACCACGGAATCGTCTGGCTGAACTCAACGAACCACTCTGGACTCGGCTGGGGGGTGATCGTGTAGCGCTTCAGCCGCTTGCCAGCGGTCAGCCAGGCGAGAAACCCAGCCCCGTCGTCCTTCCCGAAAACGTCGTCGGACAGTTGCTTCTGGTTCTTACTGCTACGAACGTCGGCGCGGAACAGCCTTTGTTGAAAGCGGGCGACACACTTCAGCTCGGGCACCCCTTCAGCGTCTTGTTCCCAGGTGAAGTGGAAATCAGCCACCGCCCGCGCAAGCAGCGTGTCTGTGACAGTCACGAGGCTGGTCTTGTCGCCATCGACATCCACCGTGACCGGGAACTTTGCTTTGGCCTCGAAAGGCGAGACGAGGGAGGCGAGACTGAGTTTGAGGGCCCGAGCGCCGTTGGCCCACTGGCCGACATCCTTCAATCCGTAGATCGAGACGCGCGTCCCTTTGAAGCGATCCGGATTCGGCCGGTCCGTCTTGACGAAGACCGGGATCTGGTCGACGGTCTCGGCGCTCTCGCAGTCTGCCCACCTGAACACGGCAGTTGCCAACGGCTGGTCCGCGCCGGTGCTCGTCTCCACCTTCAAGATGTCGCCGAGCTTCATCGAGCCGAGGCGGCCCACCCCCTTGTCCCCCAGCGGGGTGCGCCCCTTCTTCGTGGTGGCTTTTTGCTTGCCTTCGGCCGGGCGCTTGTAAGAGCCGCTGATAGTGAGCCAGGACTTGCGCAGCAATTCGGGAGCGATACCGTCGCCGGTGTCCTCAATGGTGATGCGGCCCGTCCACGCAAGTTTCCTGCGCACGACATCGGTAGGCTTGACGGCGTTTGTGGCTTCCCATTCGTCAACGACTTCGAGTTCGTCGCCATCGTCGGTCGTGAAAGACACACGAACGTTCTCTGCATCTTGCCGGAAGTCGAGCAGCTTTTTGGCCAGCGCCTTCTGCCGAATGGTGCCGTCGTCTGTCGTACTGATGAAGATCTTGCAGCCGGGGGAATCAGCGTCGTAGGCGTTCTTGACGCATTCCAGGATGGCTTGCTCGGCATCCGTCACAAGCTCCTCGCCCAACTGGACGAGCACCCGCGCGGAGACCTTGATCTCCGCATCTGGCCGTTCTTGTTCGTCCAATCCCGATTTCTCCCTGGTAAGGCGGCGCTCTACTTCTTCTTCGCGCTCTTCTTGGCCAGCACGATGATTTCCGTGTTCATGGTGCTGGACAGATTATTGCGTGCGGCCATTTTCTTGGCGTGAATGGTTCGATGGATCCTGCCGATAGTGCCGACGTCGCGCTTGTCGAGCATCTCCTCCAGGATTTCTTCCATGGGCACCCGGATGCCTTCGATATGTCGACTGCCGATCGTCCAGGCGTGATACCCACCAGGATTGGTTGAGTTGCAGATCTGTTCAATGCAGGGGTCAAGGTCGCCAAAGAAGGCCCCGAAGCGCTTGACGCCGCTACCCTTCGCCGATAGCTTGGCCAGGTACTTCTTCACCGACTCGAACTCGGCGCGAAGCTCCTCGGCCCGATCCGCTGCGTTCTTGGCGCTGCCGCCCAGGCTGGCCGTGTCCAGCGCGTGCGTGTTCGCGAGCACGCCAGCTTCAATGAAGGGACTGATGTCTTCCCGGGGGATCCACTGCAACGGCAGGAATGCGTATTGGCCATAGGGAATGGTCGTCTTGTTGTCCCCATAGGGCGGCGACGTCATGATCACGTCGTAACACCGCCCGCCCCCCTGCAGCGTGCTGGTGCTGTCGCCGGCGGTGATGTTCACGCTCTTTTGGTACCAGCCCTGCTTCAGGAGACCCTTCGCCGCCCAGTCGGTGGCCTGATCCTTCAGGTGCTTCTTGTAGGCTTCGATGGTCTCGACAAAGATCTTGACTGGATCGGCCGCGGCGTTGATATCCGCCGCCTTCTTGATGTGCAGCTTGTAGGTCGAGTTGCGCGAGTTGCAGCAGGTTCGGATGACCCGGGCCAACGCCAGCCAGAAGAGTCGGCGAGCCCATAGCGCATCGACGCGCTTGATGTTGCGTGCGACCCTGGAGATGCCAAGGGCTACATCCGTCTCGAACCACTTGTCGCGGCTCAGGAAGGTGGCTTCATGTCGCGAGACCCCGTCGGCGCGAATCTGCGAGACAAGTTTGGCTGCCTTGTCCGTGAACGCGTCGACGAAGTACGGGCCGGACTTGGCCAAGCACGACAGCACGGCCAGCGGATTGATGTCGACGCCGGAAAAGTCCAGCCCCAGGTTCATACTCTCCACGAGGACTGTGCCGGAGCCGACAAACGGATCCAGCACCTTTTGGGACTTGGGCGAGACCTCTTTGATCGCCGCGAGGATGTTGCCCTGCAGATTGGGCACCATCATGGCGGGGTAGTGGATCAGTGCGTGCGCGCCTCGGCGCTTGGACGCGTTCTTGAAGGACCAATAGTCTTTGCCATGTTTTTCTTGGGTGACCCTGAGGCTGTCGATGAGCCGGTCTTCTTTGACTTTTTGTAGCATGCCGCGGCCCGGCCAAGTTTGTTGGCGCGACCAGGTGCAATGTATGGCATCCCGACCCCTGTACCAAGGGTGATGACCCCTGATTTTAGGTTGCGGAATCACAATCTTGCGCCTGATCGGCCAGCCTCACGCTAAGTCGTCGGCATCGCACCTCGGGTCGACGCGGCAACCAGGTACTTGCGCCGTGGGCGTTCGCCAGCCGCCGGAAGTAGCTCCGCGCCTGAATATCTCGATTCAGTGCCGTTGAAGATCTCGAGCCCAATGGATGACCGCCGTCTCGGTAGCCAACCGAACCTGCCTGGCGCTTGCCAATTGATCCAAGGGGATCAACAAGTCGCGTAGCTCGGGCATGGCCGCCCTCTCCACCCCCCACCGGTCTGCCACATCGGCAATGACGTTCTGGGCGATCACCTCGCAGTGCTCTCGCCCGGGCTGTCTCAGCATCAACACCCTAAACCGCGTCAGCAGCGCCGACGCAATGCCACTCAGCGTATTGGCCGTCGCCAGCCACAACACCCCCGAGAAATCGCATTCCGTCTTCAGGAAGACGTCGTGGTGCCGCGCCGCCGTCTCCGGCTCCACCAACCCGAGCAGGTAGGACTGAATGCCGACACCGTCGCGCTGATGGTCATGCGCCTTGTCGAGCTCATCCAGGATGACGATCGCCGATGCCGACAGGTGCCTGGCCAGCAGCGTCGCCAGATCGCCGGGCTTGCTGGAGCCCCAACCGCGGCTGGTTCCGCTCAGCATCTTGCTGTCGGAGCTGCCGCCCAGGCACAGGTCCAGGCGCGGCAGGCCGAGTTCTTCGGCCAGGCGGCGTGCCAGCCGCGACTTGCCGCTGCCGGGATGACCGACCAACAACGTCGGCGGCATGGATAACACCGAGGCGCCAACGGCCGCTCGACCAACCAGGTCGTCAAACACGGTCTCCAACACGTCTTGAGCCCAAGGGAACTCCGATAGCAGCCGTCGATGGGCGGCCTCGATCTCCACACGCCGCGGCATGACCGCGAGCGGCAGCGGCTGTTCCAGGATGCGATGCCGCTCGATCTCCTCCTTGTCGTGCCGATCCGAGCTCGGGGCGATAGGCCTCCGGCAAATGATCCGCATCGGTCCATCCGCCGGAGGCAGCGCCACGAAGCTCTCCGTCTTGCTTTCAGTCCTGGCGGCACCGATCGCCAAGAAGATTGCAGCCTGCGTCCTTTGATGCCAGCTATCGTCCCCCAAGGGCTTGCTGCCCAGCTCGGTCCCCGCTCGGCGGGTTGCTGCCCGGCGCAGCGCCTCCCAGAGCGGCCTGCCCACATTCTGAAAATCGTCCTGTCGCTGCGCCGCCGTGGCCGACTCGCCGCACAGCGTCGTCTCGCCATTGACGTAGTGGTAGCGCAGGGCAAAGAGCGCAGCGTCGATGTCGCGCATCGACCAGGCGGCATAGGGGCGGTGGACACAGGCCTCTTGCAATGCACTCATGCACAAGGCTTGAACCTGGGCGTCGATCAGCTCGGTCAGCCCGCCCAAGGTCGGCCCGGACTGCTTAGGTGGCATGGCGAGGCGAGGAATCGGCGCATTGATAGCCAGAGGCGCCAGGCCCATCTCGCGTTGGCAGACCTGGATGAGTTCCATGCGCTCCTCGGGTCGGGCATCCAGACTGGCCGCGTATTCACGCAAGATGAGCCCGGCGGCCAAAGCCCAGGTTTCTCGCCTTGGAAGGCGAGCCAGCACCGACGCGGCGCAGCGTAGTTGGTCTGCGCGGTGCCGACCGCAGAGGCGGGGCGACAAAGCGGCAATCAGGGCCTGGCGGAAGGGATGAAGCGCTTCGGGCGGGCGGCTGTGGGTCGCCACGAGTTCGAGGAAGGCCAGGCCGGACAAGGCGGCCTCGGAGCCCCAGGATCGCTGGTGGAGCGCCTCGATCAACGAGGAGATGCGATGACCTGCATTCGCGCCTGATCGCTGACCACGCGGCCTGCTGTTGGCGTCGCCCCCGGGGAGAGAATTGGTAGCTTGAGTCATGGCCCCAGGTTAGGAGCCCGGACTCGGGTGCTCTAGGGGCACCTGCTACCTAATAGCGCTACAGGAGCGGATGCACATGCCAAATACCGATCAGCCAGTCAGCAGGTTCTACACGCAGGCCGAGGTCAGCGGGGAAATCTGCAGTGGCTGGACGGCACGGCCGACCGGCTCGTGCGGGTGCGCTTTCGAACCATCGACGTGTCCGATGAGGGTGAGTCCGAAGGTCGGACGAAGTGGGTCACTTTCACGCTGAACGGCCTCGAGCACTTGTCCGTCCAGCTCGCTGCGGCAGTTGAGACGGTCCGTCGATGGACACCCGGCCAGGATCCAGAGGCCGTTGGTGCGAAACTAGGCGTCATTGCACGCAACGTCCGCTGGTGACACGTACCCGTGGTCCCCCGTTGTTTGCCGTCGAGCTTAAAAAAGTGCCTCTGTGGCAGCTCGATATGGACCTCGAGCCGGTAGGCGTGCGCGGCGATACAGGGGCAGTGGCGGTCACGCGGCGCTCGACGGTGTCGAACAGGCCCACGCGGAGGCGGTCGTGGCGCAGTTCACGCCCACCTCGCTCTTTGCCGGCAGGCTCCCCAAGCGGTGAGCCGCTGCATGGCTGGCATTGGCGCCGTAGACGGTGCGTTTGTGCTGCTGGGGAGTCAGCGTCCCGAAATACAACTCGTGGGCTGTAAATTCAATTTACAGCTTCTGATATGTACGGCAGTCCACATATCCCGGACAGCAGCCTTAGTTGACGCTCCGTCCCCGTCACGCAATCTTCTCCTGAAGACGGGGACGCACGGCATCCGAGTGACCCAACAAGGCGTCTATCCGTGTTCCCAGGCGCTCCCAGGCGTCGCGTTTCTCAGCCGCATAGTCGTGATGCAGGTATGCCCGGCGGACACGACTACCAGCCATCACATGGTTCTGGCAACGATCAATCAGATCGAGAGGAACGCCCAGCTGCTGCATCATCGTCGCGCCCGTCCGCCTCAGGTCGTGCGGCGTCCACTCGTCCTTCTTCCCTCCCGAAAGAACGAGCGTGTTGTCATGCTTGCGGTGCGTCAGCGGCCCGGCCCGCTTCTTAAACTGTGTCTGGCGATCACCGATCTGCTTGGACACGCTTTTGACGCAAACATGGTCCGCTGGCGCCTCCCCTGTCGCCGATCGAGCGGGGAAACAGAAGGCAGTGTCACCGGTCAGCGCATGAAGAGCTTTGAACTGTCGCAGCGCAAAAGGTGACAGGTAGACCTTCCAACTCACACGCGTCTTGGTGTCCTCTGCTGGCACAAACCACTCGCCGGTTTTCAGGTTCACGTGCTCCCAGCGCGCCTTCAACAGCTCCCCGATACGGCAGAGCGTGCCGAGGCAGATCCACAGCGCGAGCTGCGTCTCTTTCTTCAGCGGTCGATCAGTGCCGTACTTCTTGCCTGCCGGCGTCGCTGCATAGGCGGCCTCCATGTCTGCCAGTTTCGCGTGCAGCTCCCGCAACTCCTCGGGAGACAGCACGCGGTCACGCTCTGCGTCCGGGTCGCATCCGTGCGGCAGGAGCTTGGCCAACTCGACCAGCTTGGTCGGGTTGCCTTCGATCATGAGCGCGCGCCAGGGCTTCCGAGCTTCCGCCCAAGCGAAGAGCTGGACCATGTCAGCGTGAATGCGAGATGCCATGCGATATGTGCCACGGCTGATCACGGAGCGCAGGACGGCTCGCAAATCTCCCTCGTCGACCTCACGCACCGGCCTGGCACCGATGAGAGGCAGGACGTCCTTCTCAAAGCTGCGGCGCAGTTCAGCGTTGTCATCGACACGCTTCACCCCGTCCAACAACCAGGCCTCGAACATCGCCTTGACAGGAAGGCTTTCAGCTTCCTGGCGAGCGGCCGCTGCGATCGTGGCCTCAACCTTTGCTTGAGCTTCGATCTTGGCAGCGCGCTTGACTTCGGTCGGCATCAGACCGTCCTTGACCAGCTCCCGCGCCCGGTCCCGTTCAGCGCGAATTTCTGCAAGGCTGGCCTCGGGCCAAGTTCCGCAGTAGTGGCTCTTACTCTGGTTGTCCCACCTGTAGCTGTACTTGAAGTTGATAGTGACGCGCCCCAGGCCTGCAACCCTGACCTCGCCACGCAGGCCACCGCCGTCCGAGAGCATGTCGCCCCTCCAACTTTCAGCGCAAGCTCCGTCCAACGGCTCCCCTTCCCCTGCTTCGGATACCTAGTCATGAAACCTCCATCTCCAGGGACATACACAGGGACATACAAGAGAGAGGATTTTCTGGGACAACCTGAGACTTCGCGGGACATCGAGAAGTCGATAACATTCTCTCTAGTTCTTTGATTTTATTGCACTTTTTCCCATTTCTCCAGCTGTCGCATGGTGTGGGAGACTTGCGCAGAATCGTCTTCTTTT
>SXGQ01498790.1_pt1 | contig 19371 bp, 24 predicted proteins | sample 3178371 | NCBI WGS metagenome assembly SXGQ01 (sample SAMN11356859, study PRJNA531348) | freshwater metagenome | isolation source: freshwater sample F1-20 | place: China: Fuxian Lake, Yuxi | collected 2017-12-25 | reverse complement strand
TAGCAACGATTTTAGGGGGCGATGAAGGTAGCGCCCGAAAAATCGTCGTTAAATCCTTCCGCTACTAGAATAGCCAACGGGTTCTAGTCTAAGATTTGGTTGGTGCAGATAAATGAATGTTGTTTGTTCTTTAATTTATCACAAGATTTTATGAACAAAATAAACTTGTAGAAGATATAATGATCAATTGCTAGGACGAGGGTTCGACTCCCTCCGCATCCAATAATACTATGAGAAAAATTTGTAGTTACTGTGGCAAAAGAAAAAACCTAAAAAGTTTTTCTAAACACACTATGTACAAAGATAATCTAGACACACGATGTAAAAGTTGTGTTAAGAAACACTCCAGAGTAAGACATAAACTGCATAAAAAGGCTCCTCCAAAACCTATTGTTTGTGAATGTTGTCAAAAAACTCCACACAAATGGGTTTTAGATCACGATCATAGTGATGATAGTTTTAGAGGTTGGATTTGTGATAAGTGTAATACCGGATTAGGAAAACTAGGAGATAACCTAGAAGGTGTAATTAAGGCTGTGAACTATTTAATTCTTGCTAGAAATAGAAAACAGCATGAACATCTACAAAAAGTGGACAAATCATCTGAAGCAGAATAATATGACATATGTAGAGCATCTAGTTTTTGCTCTATTTTATGGTATTCTTTGTTTACTAGCCGGATTTTATTTGATAATACATTCTATTTTACCATGTTTTTTCCAGTCGGCAGGAAGTAATCTGGTTAAGAAACTAAATAAAAGATTCTCTAATGAATGATCTTGAGCTGTTTATTCAAGCCTATCAACATTTAATTCCAGAAAATTTTGATTGGAAATTTTATGTTACTTATTATGCTGACCTAGCACAGGCAGGAATCAATAGCGAGATACTTGCAAAGCACCATTACATAAATTACGGAAGAAAAGAGAACAGAGAATATTCTAAAAAAATAATTGAAACAAACAAAATATTTCAAATAGGCTTTAATAAATGCGGCAGTTGTTCTTTTATGGATTTATTTGGAGCATACTCAAATCAAAAAACTATTCATTGGGACAATGGATTATTGGCTCAAAAGATAGAATATAATATATGGTCTGGAGAATATCTGCCTTTATATGGATATGAAGAATATAAAGTATTTACTGATATGGAATGCTTTATAAAGCAACAAGATAATTCTATAAAACATATACAAATTTTTAAAGATTATTTTGATATACTAGATATAAATTATCCAGATAGCGTTTTCATTCTCAATACTAGAAATATTGATAATTGGATAAAAAGTAGACTAAATCATATATCACCACATAATGCCATAATAAATGACTCATCTAGTAAAAATATCAAATATATTGATTTATACAAACAAATATACAATACAAATAGCACAAGCGATATTATTGATATATGGACAAAACAATGGAGAGAACATCATGATGCTGTGAAAGAATATTTTACAAGAAATCCTAATAGATTGATTATTTATGACATAGAGAAAGATAATATATCTAAACTTAGATACTATTTTACTCCAAGAAATATTTTATTCGACATAAAAGAATTCCCACATGCAAATAGAACAAAGTAATATAAAATATATCGGATATAAAAATATAGAATCAAAAGATATATGTATTGTCATGTGTTTTTTTAATCCATTAGGCTACAGTAATCCTCAAAAAAATATAATTACAGTATGTAAAGAATTAGATAAAACAAATATCCCATACTATATAATTGAATTAGTTTATCAAAACCAGAAATCATTTCTAACTAATTCTTTCAAAACAGTTAGTGGTAAAAGCGCATTCTTTTCTAAAGAAAACTTATGGAATATAGTAGAAAAATCTATTCCTGATAAATATACTAAAATTATTTTTATGGATTGTGATGTGTTATTTACTGACCCTAATTGGGTAGATAAAGTATCAGATAAATTGAATATCTATAAAATTATTCATGCTAGTGAATTTATGTATAGAGATATCACATCTAATAATATTTATGAGTCAATATCATTAAATGAAATAAATATAAAACATAGTATAGTTAAAGCACTAAAAACAAACAATGAGTTTGATTTCAATATTTATCATCCTGGATATAATATATGTATTGATAGAAACACATTACATAAAATTGGAGGTTTTTTTGAAATAGCCTATGGAACTGCTGGAGACACTTTGTTTTGGATGTGTTTATTAAATTTTAAGAGACCATATTGTTGCGGATTATTTTGTGCTCCACGCTTTAAAAAAATAAAAGAAGCTTATATAGAATATAAAAATAATTTCAACAAAATCTGTAATAGTAATGATATTGACTATATAGAAAATAATCATCTACTACATATGTATCATGGATCACTAAATAATAGAGCGTATGGTCAACAAGACAGGTTTATTCGTGGTCCATTAGAACTATATAAAAATGAAGACGGTGTTATAGAGATTAATATCATACATCCTACAATTAAAGACCTAACGTCGTATTTTCAGCATAGACAGGACGATAATTAAAGTTTGCTTGACACAACGCCGATACTGTGGTATACTGAGCGTACACAAAGGAGACTATTTGGATGACTCACGATTTTGATTATGTTTGGGGAATGGTTCGTGATCTTAGGGCTACTAGTAGCACTATTGATAAGCAGGGAATTATTGAGGACTATTGCAATCACAAGAGTGATGCTGCAAATTTTGCCAAGAAAATTCTTCTCTATACTTATCATCCGCTGTGGCAATATAATGTCACAAGCGACAATCTAAAGAAGAAAAATCATCTTGTCGCACGAAAGAATGAGTACAAGAATTTCTTTGATTTGCTCGATGATTTAAAGAATCGTGTTATTACTGGTCATGATGCTATTGCTGCTGTGAATAGTTTCATCGAACATCATTCAGACTACGAGGAACTTATCCATTGTGTTATTGACAAAGATTTGAAAACCCGTGCTGGTGATAAGATAATTAACAAGGCTATTCCAGATCATATTCCAGAGTTTAGTGTTGCTCTTGCTGATAAGTATGATCCAAATATTGTGGATTGGAAGGATGGATGGTATGTTAGTCGCAAAATTGACGGCGCTAGATGTATTGCTATTGTTGACGATAATGGTAATGCTACTTTCTATTCCCGCACGGGAAAATCTTTTGAAACTTTGGATATTGTTGCTGGTGGCATCAAGGCTCTTGGTATCTCTAATGTAGTTCTTGATGGAGAACTTTGTCTTGTTGATGAGGATGGTAATGAAGATTTTCAGGGAATTATGAAGCAACTAAAAAAGAAAGATCATACCATCCCTAATCCGTCATACAAGATTTTTGATATGATTAGTCATGATGAATTTTACAGCAAGAAAGGGCAACCAAATAAGCCATACTCTATTAGGCTTGCAAATCTTACAGAAGTAATGAAGAAAAATACTTGTGTTTGTCTAACCCTACTTGAACAGGATAGGGTTAAAGATGATGATCATTTTGCCGAATGGACCGCCAAGGCAGATAAATTGGGATGGGAAGGTGTTATGCTTCGATCTGATGCTCCATATAAGGGCAAAAGAAGCAAGGACTTACTAAAGTATAAGAGTTTTTATGATGACGAATACGAAGTTGTCGATGTTGAAATGGGTCCATTTCGCTATGTAAAGAATGGTGCAGAATGTGAAGAAACTATGCTTTCTTGTGTGACTATTAAGCATAAGGGGCATGATGTTAGGGTTGGCAGCGGTTTTAGTATTGATCAAAGACAAGACCTATACAAAAATCCTAATAAGATTCTTGGAAAAATTATTACGGTTCAATACTTTGCTGAGAGTAAAAACCAAGATGGGGGATTGAGTCTTAGATTTCCAACTTTTAAAGTCTTACATGGCAGTAGCAGAACAATCTAAAGAAACGTGTCTTGACAAGCCGATAACCATAGCATACAATCGTTAGCATGGAAGCAACAGCATTTGGAGACAACATGGAAAAGACTGAAGAAAAAAAGATAAACTATACTACCAGTAAGGTTGATGAATTTTTTGCTAACTTTCCCAAAGATAAGATTGTATCATATAAGGATTATTGGGAAAGTGTTAAGCCCCAAAATCATGATGAGATTTTTAGACGATACCTATTCGCATATTGTAGCGTACATACTACTTGGCAAGGTAATGTTAAGGGTTATAATGCTATTAAGAACTTCGATGAATGGATCACAGATAAAGAATCTTTAAGAACAAAGTTGCATAAGTCTGGAGTTGGACTCCATAATAATCGTACAGAATACATTTGGGACTTTCAAAACAAGTTTTGGAATGATCCAAAAGAGTTTTATTTTACAGCCAAAAAGTATCATGTGAAAAAGCGTGACAGTATTGTTGACAAGATTAAGGGTATTTCACAAGCAAAGGTTTCTTTTGCATTAGAGACTATTCATCCTAATGAGTGCAGAGTTCTTTGTGGAGACGTTCATATTCTTCGTCTATATGGTATGGAGCATTTAAAGTACAAAAGCGGGACCGGACTTAAAATGTACAAGCAAATGGAACGTCATTGGAGTATTAACTGTGGAAAGTTAAAGGTTCCATCTTATATTGCTCGTTGTTTGTACTGGGATAGTGTTCAACAAAAGGAAGATAGTAGATACTGGTCATGGGTATTTGAGGACAACAATGAACCTCAAGTCTGTTAGATTTTTCCCTAACTGGGACGAAACCAATATATTACAAGTTACTGGATTTTTACATCTAGTTAACTATATTATTGATCGTAAATGGCCGATTAATGATTGGATAGAAATTGGATCTCATCTTGGAGAATCATCAACTCTGCTTTTGGGATTTCCTCAGATTAAAAAATTACATATTATTGAGCAATCAAAATATTCTTGTGACTTATTAAGTCAAAAATTTAAACATAGAATAGACTCTGATAATTGTATTATTCACCACGGTCTTTCAGAAAAAATTCTTCCATCATTTTTAGACAATAGTATAGATACCATCTATATAGATGGCAACCACAGTTATGATTCTGTAAAACAGGATATCGAGTTATCTATAAATAAGTTAATTATTGGTGGTTTTTTATGTGGACATGACTATAATAAATCTTGGCCCGGCGTTATTGATGCTGTAAACTTTTTTATCTCAAATTCAAATTATAGTCAGAAAGATTTGGTATTATTTGAAGATTCTAGTTGGCTATTGAGGAAAAACTAATGGGAATAGTCACAAACTTCTCTAAAGATCATATTATTTGTGTTGTTTGTGATTGCAACCAAGAAGTCTTGGTATTAAACTATGATGAAAATACAAAAACTCTGGATTTAGCCATGTATGAAAGTTATGCGGCGTATAAGCACAATTCTAGTTGGTCACAGAAATTACGCTATATATGGAAGATTTTGATAGGTAGACACCCATATACAGATCAGATTATTATTAATCACAATCAAATTAAAGATATTAATAAATTTCTGTGTGAATTGATAACTAAATAGTGTATATTAATTCATCCTTTAAGGAGGCTAATTATGAAACCAAATATGAATAATTTGATTGGAGATGAATTAGCAAATAAAGTAAAGGTACTATCCATCGCTTTACGTCAAGCAGAAAATATGGTGATGGTTCTTGAGCAAGAAAATCAAAACCTCAAAGACGTTCTTAACAATCTAGCGTCTGTAAACAAAGAAGATTGTGATCATATATATGAGGCTATGAGTGTACAGTAATCCTATACAAGGATGTTATCCTAATAGAGTAGTTACTCAAATTAGTGATAAGGAATTTATACTAGAAGGACATAGTAAAAAAACAAAAATATGTTCCGAGTTTGACGAGTTGTTTCCATATCATATAGAATTAGAAGGCGGTCCTTTTATTCATACTGGTTTGGATTTTTTTGGCAAGGGCAACGTGAAGAGTCTACAGTTAATAGAAAATGATAAACCAGATTATATTATGCTAAAAATAGTTATGGAGTAAAATATGATTCAGGAATTAGTTTCAGTTGTTGGATTTAATTATACAATGATTTTGATGGGTTTTAGTCAAAACCAAATAGATAACATCGGATACTGCACAATTAAGGAATAATCATGAATAGGCGTCACTTTTTAAATCATCTAGCATCATCAACAGTAATAGGATCTTCTGTAACAAATTTTACAAATTCTATCTTAGCCAATGCGGCAGAGATGAAAAAGAATACAAAATCAGTTATTCTTTTATGGATGGGTGGCGGTCCAAGCACTATTGATTTGTGGGATTTAAAACCCAATACTCCTACTGGCGGTCCTTTTAAGCCAATTAGTACCAGTGCTGATGGAGTACAAATATGTGAGCATCTACCATTATTATCTCAACAAATGCACCATCTTAGTATTGTGCGTAGTATGAGTACCAGAGAAGCAGACCATACTAGAGGTCGCTATTATATGCACACAGGATTTGTTCCAACACCAACTATAGAACATCCTAGTTATGGTAGTGTTATATCTCACGAACTAGTTAAGTCTGTTCCAGAATTAGAAGTACCAGCATTTGTTAGTGTTGGTGGTTCTAGTATCGGCCCCGGATTTTTGGGTATGACATATTCACCATTTGTAGTAGATAGTAACGGAAATATTCGCGATCTTAATGGTGGAATTGATCAGAGCAGAGTCGCTCAAAGATTACAAATGCTAGAATTAATTGAGGACAATTTTATATCTCAAAAAAGAGGAAGTATTGCTCTTGAGCATAGAAAAGTTGTGGATAAAACAGTTAAACTAATGACTAGCAAACAGATGGATGCCTTTAAAGTATCAAAAGAACCTCAAGAAATAAGAGACAAATATGGCAATACTGGATTTGGTAGAGGCTGTTTAATGGCTCGCCGTTTAGTAGAAATCGGAGTACCATTTATTGAAGTTGATCTAGGAGGATGGGATAACCATAGCGACATATTCCCTACTCTGCAAAATCAAAAACTTCCAGAACTAGATAAGTCAATGAGTGCTTTAGTAGATGATCTTAATACTAGAGGATTACTAGATTCAACAGCAATAATTTGGATGGGAGAATTTGGTAGAACTCCTAATATAAATGGTAATAGTGGCAGAGATCATTGGGCAAGAAGTTGGAGCGTGGTTGTTGGTGGTGCTGGTTTTAAACGAGGAATAGTTGTTGGAGAAACTAGTCAGGATGGAAAAGAGGTAGTATCAGAATCATATAGTTCTGAAGATTTGATGGCTAGTGTACTAAAATCTATTGGCGTTTCATTAGAAACAACCTATACTTCAAAAAATGGTCGTCCAATGAAAATTGCTAATTCTGGACGAGTAATTAAAGAATTATTCTGAGGTCTTGTATGAATAATATCAGAAAGATATTATCATCTGACTGGGCAGATTCAATTAGCATATCGTTTGTTGCTAATGTGGTAGTATTTTTTATTCTATCTCTAATTACAGTTTCTCTTGAATCTAGAAGAGATAGTCTGATAGTTTTAGAGTCCCCTCCAAATAGTTATGAATTATATGAGGAACCTGTAGAGATATTAGATATAAAAAATTTTGATCAAGAAGTAACTGTTGTAGAACCTCCTTCGGAATCAGCATTGTCTGCTACTGATGAAACTATGAATATAGTTCCAAATATTGATATCTTAGCAGATATTTCGCCAGAAACAGTTGAACAGATTTCTTTACCGTCTGATATGAGTATTATTGAAAATGTTAATCTTGGAACATCTGTTAGTCAAGATGTTAGTATTGGCGGCGTTTTAGATAGATTAACTCTAGAAATAGTAAATAACGCTAAAAACAATGATCTAAATGTTATATGGTTATTTGATGCGTCAATTAGTTTATCAAGACAGCGTGAGGATATTAGAGATAGATTTGAAAAGATAGTACAAGAAATAAGTTTGAGTCCATCTTTCGGCTCTATTGATCATACCATATGTTCTTTTGGTTCATCTTTATCCATAATTAATCAGGAACCAACAAGCGATACTGATGTATTATACAAATCTATGGATAGCATTATTCTAGATGAATCTGGTGTTGAAAATGTATTTACAGCGATAGAACAAGTTTGTAAAATATATAAAACAACAAAGAATATGATCGTCATATTTACTGATGAGGTTGGTGATGATCTAAATATCCTAGATAAAACTATAGTAGAGGCTAGAAGAAAAGGAACTAGAATTTATGTTGTTGGCCCACCATCTCCTTTTGGATTATCAACTATACAATTCAAATACGTTGATCCTGATCCAAAATTTGATCAGAATGAAAAATGGGTTGAGATAAGTCAGGGACCGGAGACTCTATTTAAAATGACGCTAGATCTTCATAGTTTACCAATAGATGAATCTGGATTAGATAGTGGATTTGGCCCATATGGCCTTAGTAAAATATGTATTGATACTGGAGGTATTTATTTTTCTGTTCATCCAAATCGTTCAGACAATATATTATCTAAGAAAGATGTAAGCCCATTATCTTCATATATATCGGTGTTTTTTGACAATCAAATTATGAGAAAATATCCTCCAGATTACAGAAATATTCTTTTACAAACCAAGGATGTTCAAACTAATAAAATTAAAGCAGCACTGACCAATGCCTGCAAAATTCCTCTTAGAATAACCAATGATCAAAAAACAAATTTTACAGCATATACTGAAGGAGAGTTTGTTGAACAATTAAATGATGCTCAAAAATTTTCAGCAAAAATAGAACCTCAGATAGATAGAGTATATACAATATTAAAAGAAGTAGAATCACAGTCTAAGTCTTTAAACGATAAAAGATGGCTGGCTAGTTATAACCTTGCTATGGGTAGAATACTTGCTACTAAATGCAGAATAGAATTATATAACGCTATGTTAGCCGAAGCAAAAACCGGATTAGAAAAATCAGATCCAAAAAATAATATATGGAGTATAGAATTAGATCAAGAATTTGTTACCAAATCTAGTCAGTTGCAAAAAAGTTATACTTTAGCAGTAAAGTATTTGCATTCTGTTATAGACGATTTTCCAAATACCCCTTGGGCATTAATTGCTCAAAATGAACTAGACACTCCAATGGGTTATAAATGGGTAGACTCTTTTAAGGAGGCTCCTAAAATGAATAATGGGCAAAACAATAACAATAATCCTTTGCCAAAAGATGATGTCAAAAGAAAATTAGAGCTAAAACCTAAACGTAATACGACCAAAATATAATTATCAATGGTGTATTATTCTTAATTACTTTAGGAAATTATACTATGAAAATTTTATTAGTAGTATTTATAGCGATACTATGCACGGTATGTTCTGCTAATCAAAACGATATAGTATTTTTTGAAACCAATATACGTCCAGTATTATCTCAACAATGTTATTCTTGTCATTCTTCAAAAATTAGTGACACAAAAGGCGGATTGGCCCTAGATAATAAAGATGTATTATTAAAGGGTGGTGATAGCGGGCCAGCAATAATTGCAGGAGATCCTGATAATAGTTTACTAATTAAGGCTTTACAGCATTCAGATTTGGAGATGCCTCCCGATAAAAAATTACCAGATGATGTTATCAATAATTTTAAACTATGGATAAAAAATGGCGCTATAGATCCTAGAACTAACACAGAAAATGAATTAGCAGCAGCAAAGGACTTTTGGTCATTTAAACCTTTGGACGCTAATATCTCTAATCAAAATATAGACTCTATCATAGCGTCTAAGTTACAAGAACAAGGATTAAATGCTAATCAACAAGCAGATGTTTATACCTTATTGAGACGGGTTTACTTTGATCTTATAGGATTACCACCAACACCAGAAGAAATTAATAATTATATCAACGATAAGAGTGCTGATAAATATAGCAAACTACTTGATAGATTGTTGGCTGATAAAAAATTTGGAGAAAAATGGGCCAGACATTGGTTAGATATTGCCAGATACGCAGACTCTACTGGCAAAGATCAAAATATAGTATACCCTTATGCTTGGAGATATAAAGATTATGTAATCAACAGTATTAACAACGACAAGTCCTATGGGGATTTTATAGTAGAACAAATTGCTGGGGATTTATTGCCTCACAAAGATCATAACGAATACAACAATCATCTAATTGCTACAGGATTTTTAGCAATAGGAACAAAAAACTTAACTGAGAATCCTAAGCAATACAAAGCAGATTTGATAGATGAACAAATTGATGCTGTTACAAGAGGATTTTTAGGACTAACATTGAGTTGTGCAAGATGTCATGATCATAAGTTTGATCCTTTTAGTCAGAAAGATTACTATGCCTTATACGGGATATTCCAGAATATACTAACACTAGATGGTGTTGATAGAGGAAATAATAATATTGGGTACGATGGTAATCTAGGATACTTAATAGATTCTTTATCTAGAAATTTATATGACCAAAAACAAAATGACTTATTGAATACTATTTGTGATGTAAGAAATATTCATAGAAGAATAGGTACAATAAGATCATATAATCCTAATTTAAATGAAAATGACAAAAAACAAGTAGTGTCTGAACTTGAAAAATTAGACAAAGAACTAGAATCAAAAGCATCTTTAGTGACTGATGCAAAAGCATCGGAGTTGATGACAAGACTAGTATTACATAATGATCCTGTTATGTGCATTAAAGATACCGGGCCTTGTACCAATGCTAAGATTATGATTCGTGGAGATGTTAATAAATTAGGAGAAGAAGTTCCAAGAAGTTTGCCAGAAGTTTTTAAGGGTAATAATTCGTTTGATCCTAATAAAGCAGATACTAGTGGCCGTCTAGAACTAGCGAATTGGATTGCTGATAAGAACAACCCTTTAACATATAGGGTTCATGTTAATAGAGTTTGGAAAACACTATTCGATAAGGGCGTTGTTGACAGTTTCGATAATTTTGGTAACTTGGGAGGAGAGCCAAAAAACTCTTTGCTTCTAGACTATTTAACAAAACAATTTATTACTTATAATGGATCTAACAAAAAATTGATCAAAGAAATTATGCTAACTGATAGTTATCGTAGATCATCAGAATTTAATCAGGGTAACTACGATAAAGATCCAGACAATGTTTTTTGTTGGAGAATGAATGAAAAAAGACTACAAGCAGAAAATATTCGTGATACTTTATTATATCTAGTTAACGAACTACAAAATACTAACAAACCACACTCATGGACTTTTAATAACGACAAGAGAAGACTAGATGGTAAAATTAATAACGAACTGAATGTATCAAAGTATAGAAGCATTTATTTACCAACACCAAGAGACTTTGATATAGAGTCACTGGATATTTTTGACAGACCAGACAACAATCTTTTATCTGCTGAAAGAAGCACAACAACTGTTCCAACACAAGCATTATATCTTATGAACAATAACCAAATTCTATCTCATTGTGATAATGCTGCCAAACAATTATCGGTCTCTCATAAAGATAAAAATGATGACGAAAAAATCGTATACCTATATTTAAAGTATCTAGGTAGAAATCCTCAACAAAAAGAAATTGATAGTATAAAGAAGTATATTGAATCTTCTGATAAGAATACAGTTTATTCTCAAATTATTCATATATTGATTCTTACGGGTGAGTTTAGAGAATTAAAATAAGGAGAATGATTATGTTAAATCGTAGAAACATTCTTAAAAATACATCGTGTGGATTTGGATATCTAGCATTAAATGGTCTACTTGCTCAGTATTCTTCTGGTATGACTAATCATTTTCCGGTTAAAGCAAAAAGAGTAATATTCCTTTATATGAACGGTGGGCCTTCTCATGTAGATACTTTTGATTACAAGCCAGAGTTATCTAAGAAAAATGAGACAGAAGATCCTACTGATAAAAATAGATTACTTATGGTTAATCAGTCTAAGTTTTCTCCTTGTGGACAGAACGGCTTAATGATTAGTGATTATTTTCCAGAACTACAAAAACATGCTGATAATTTATGTTTAATCAATGGCGCTTATTGTGAAACTGGTAATCACGAACAAGCAAGATCGTTATTGCATACTGGTAATTTTCAATTTGTAAGACCAAGTATGGGATCGTGGTTAGTTTATGGATTAGGTAGCGAAAATAATGAACTACCGGGATTTATTACTATCAATGCTACTATAGGGCCAAACGATTATGGTAGCGCATTTTTACCAGCAATTTATCAAGGCACATCAGTTAATGCTGGAAATATAAAAAGCGCTATTCCTAATTTATCTAATACTAAAATTAGTGTTGATAATCAAAGAAAAAATTTGGATCTTTTAAACGAATTAAATAGATTTAAATTAGATCAAGACAAAAACAATACTAGATTAGAGGGAATAATAGAATCATATGAATTAGCGTTTAGAATGCAAACAGCAGTACCAAATGTTATGGATATAACTAAAGAGCATCAAAGCACACTGGATAAATATGGTATAGGACAAAAACCAACAGATGCTTTTGGTAAGCAGTGTTTAATGGCTAGAAAATTTGCAGAAGCAGGAGTTCGTTTTATAGAAATAGGAATAGGTACTTGGGATTTTCATACTGATATTCAAAAGAATATGGTTGAGAAATGTGCAGCCGTTGATAAACCAATATCAGCATTACTTTCTGATCTAAAATCTAAAGGAATGTTGGAAGAAACACTGGTAGTTTGGGGAGGAGAATTTGGCCGCACACCGGGTCGCCAAAAAACAGCAAATGGTCGAGATCATAATCACCAAGGGTATAGTATTTGGATGGCTGGCGGCGGTGTAAAAGGAGGTATAAGATATGGATCAACAGATGAATTTGGTCATAAAGCAGTAGAAAATCGTATGGGTATCCATGATCTTCATGCCACAATATTATATCTAATGGGTATTGATCATACTAGACTTACCTATAGGTATAGCGGAAGAGATTTTAGATTAACAGATGTTTATGGAGAAGTTCACAATAGTATTATAGTATAGGAATTATATGAAACGACGCAACTTTCTTAGTATAGGTTCATTATTTTTTGGTGGATATTCAATAGGACTACCATCAATATTAAGAGCAGAAAATTCTGTTTCTAAAAAGAATGTTATCAATATATTTTTGGCTGGCGGTCCATCCCATGTTGATTTGTGGGATCTAAAACCAGATGCTCCATCAGAAATAAGAGGACTATTCAAACCAATATCTACAAACGTAAATGGAATTGAAATTTGCGAAGTATTTTCTAATCTGTCAAAAAAAATGGACAAATGTTCTATTATTAGATCTATTGTAAACTCTCATGGCGACCATGCTGCATTTCAATGTATGACAGGGTGGAAGCCCGATAGTTTAAAAAACATTGGTGGTAGACCATCTATAGGGTCTGTGGTGAGCAAATTGCATGGTTCAAACGACCCATCTGTTCCAGCATATATAGGACTAGCAGAACCTACTCAGCATATGCCTTGGAGCGATGCTGGCACCGGAGGATTTTTAGGACAAACTTTTAGTCCTTTCAAGCCAAGCGGCGACAGTATAAAGGATATGATGTTGCATATAGAATCTAGAAGACTTTATGATAGAAAAAATCTATTGTTACAACTTGATGGATTAAAAAAGAATATGGATTTTAATTCTAAATTTAGCAGTTATGATAGGTATGTTGAGAAGTCATTTGAAATACTAACAGATAGTAAATTATTACAAGCATTAGATTTATCCGGTGTTGATAAAGCCTTACTAGATAAATATGGTGACGGTAAACCGTATAAGTATCAGTATGATGGAGCGCCAACTAATAATAGCCAATTACTAATGGCAAAAAGATTATTACAAGCGGGTGCTAGAATGGTATCGTTAAGTTATGGAAGATGGGATAGCCACGGAGATAATTTTGGTTTAATTAAAGATCATGGATCAAAACTTGACCAATGTTTAAGTGCGCTAATCGACGATTTAGAACAGTCAGATATGCTAGATAATACGCTAGTAATTGTTTGGGGTGAATTTGGTCGTACTCCAAAAATTAATAAAGATGCTGGTCGTGATCATTGGCCTCAAGTAAATAGCGCATTATTATTTGGTGGAGGATTACGTCATGGACAAATTATAGGTTCTACTAATCGTTTAGGAGAATATGCACAAGATCGTCCAGTAGATTTTCAAGAAGTAGTAGCCACTATATATCATACTCTTGGCATAGATACTTCAAGCACTACTATAACCGATACAACCGGCCGACCTCAATATCTAGTAGATCATCCTCATATGAAAGAATTAGTATGAAAAAATTAACCAAATCTTCTAACAGAATGTTTTTAGGAGTGTGTGGCGGTCTTGCAAATTATTTTGGATTAGACGTTTCTATCACAAGACTATTATTCGCTTTGGGAACTTTTGCCACAGGAACCTTATTGTTTTGGATATATATCATTTTAGCACTTATTATGCCAAGAGAAGAGACTAATGAATAATTATAGAATACTACTATGTTTAGTTTTATTGATCTGTTTAATATCTTATCAGAATAAAAAATATGATAAAGAAAAAGTTGTAGTCGTCCCAAGAACTATTCCGACTGTTTCAATAGTAACAAATAGTATTGTATATGACTACAGCAAAGGATTAGAGTTGTCCAAAAAATTATCTAAACCTTTATTGGTTGTATTAAAAAACGATTCATGTAAATATTGTAAGATATTAAGCAATGACGTAGATAAACTAAAGTTATTAGATTACTTTGTTGTTTGTTTTATAGATACCGAATCTAATCATGAACTATCTAAACAATTTAAGTATAAGGTTGTGCCAACATCCGTTGCTATAGATTGCTCTAAAGAAAAAAATGTAGAACTTTCAAGGAAAGAAGGATACAAATATGATAAGTACAAGGATTGGCTACAATCTATTAATACTAATTATACTAATGACCACTAAACAACTATTGGGTGTATTGATAGTATCATCTGCATTGGGGTACTATCATTATGAAAACAATCAAACACCCGATACTAATGTGGTTGTTGTGCCGAATGATAAGCCTAAAGTTGTTCCAGAAAATAAACCAAAAGTAGGATTATTATTTACAGAAGTTGATAAACACAGAAATATTCAAGAAAATACAGTATACGGCGATGTTCTGAGTCATTCATTACAAGAGCCATACGGCGATCAAGATAGTCGTCGTATCAATGTTCATGAAACATCTCATGGTATAACTTCTGAACTAAGAAATATGTACCAAAAAGCTCTTGGTAAAAAAATTAATGTTTTTTATGTGCTAAAATCTAGATGTATAGTTTTAGAAGAATCTAATATTAGTATGCATTTAGTAACTAAATATATTCCTACAGTTCTAAGATCCTACAGATATAACCTATACTTTGTAAAAAATATTGTTGATTGGAATGATATGCCGTCATATATTATAGACGAATGGAACTCTTATATTTTAGGATCAATGAGTGCGGTAGAAGATTACAATAATGGTATTCTAAAAGAAAGAGTAGATGCTGTTAGTGGATGTTTAGATTTTAGCATTTATGCGGCGTGTTTTGCTTTAACCGTAAAAAAACACGATAAAGAATATTGGAATTCGTATCCACAATTTAAGTATGCTATTAAATTTTTACTAATTCAGGCAGAAAAAACTTACAGTGAGGGAAATCTAATCGCTAATTTTAGAACTCAGTCTCAAGATAAATTATTATCTGATTTACAAAATCATCCAGATGCCGCAGAATTAAGGGATTTTTTAGTGGAAGAATTTGATGGAATTTTTGTCAATAAGAAAAAAGATTAAGGAGCGGTCACCAAAGAAATTTTTTCAAGTCGGACGGTTGACAATGACGATACAGGATAGTACAATAAGGAAACTGAACGACGCGGGTTGTTCAGTATTGATCGTGAAACTTTTAACTTTTGGAGAATTTTATTATGGCTGAAGTAACTACTACAGAAAAGCAGACTAGGGTTCGTTGCAGTGATGACGCTTTCTTGGAAGCGGTCTATTCAAGTAAGACTTATGCAGAAATTGCTGTTAAGACTGGTCAGAAGTTGGCTAGTACCATGAGTCGATATGGTCGAGTTAAGAAGATTCTTGCTGAAAAGGGTATTGATCTTCCAGAAATGCAAAGGGCGAAGCCTGTTCGTACTGTGGATAATGTTGAGGCTATGGCCGAAACTGCTCGCAGACTAAAGGCTGCTCATACTGGTGGCTGATTAAACTCCAGCAACCTTAAAAAGTTGCTGGAAAGTGAGATTGTGGTGGAACTGGCAGACACGATAGACTCAAAATCTGTTGCCCAACAGGCGTGAGGGTTCGACTCCCTCCAATCTCATTAAATACAAAAACTAAAATAGGTTATGTATGGATAAAAATTCTAGTCCACTGGATTATCTAATTGAACTTTGTGAACAAGCATCAGATTATGGTACAATAACAAAATTTACTATTCTTAATGCTAGAGACGAATTAAAAAGATTGCGTTCAAAATCTGAGAAAGATCCTGTGGCATGGGCAAAAATAAACGACAGAGGAGATCTCTACGATTTAAGATTGCAGAATAATCCATATACCGATCAATCAAAAGTTATTGCGCTATACCGTATTGACTAGTATGAATACTTTATGTAATGCTAGAGTTCCTAATCATAATCCAAAGTCTCCTATAAGTCATTTTATATTGATGACCGTAAGAGAATATAATGATTATGACGGTGGAACATATATCGATGAAATTAAAAGCATTACTGATTTTATTGATAATGCCTATAAGGCTATTGATGATCCATTTTATATAATCTACGGAGAAAAGAAAGAGGATAGTGTTAGTCCGTCATTAATTTTTATTGCAGAATTTTTTGACATCAAAAAAGCCAAAGATTTTTTGTATAATATTACTGGAGAATATCCAATAGTAATTTCATATTGAATATGAACTATATTGTAGATACTGATTGGTTTGACGAGGGTGGATACTGTCAGTTCTATCCTCTACTTAATGAACCTAAAAAGGGGTTCAAAGAATTTAGATCTAAAAAAGATGCTAAGGAAGCATTCTTAGTACAAAAATTACTGAATCAGTATGGCTTATCTCCAGCATTATATTCTGATATAGTAAGATTACCAATTAATAATACAAATCTATATATTACTGCTTATGGATTTGTAACAGAAATGGCCGACCGCTTAACTCCGCGTCCAATTCAAAAATGGACAGAACAACATATCAACTTACTAAGTGGTATTCAAGACTTAGTAGATAATATTAGAAAATGTACCAAATTAAATTTTTGGGATTGTCACCAAGAAAATATTGGATGGATAGAAAATAGATTAGTATGTATTGATACTGGAAAAGAAAGTTTCGATCCATCTAGTGATGCTTGGGGACTAGGCAAGCCCGGTCCAGAGTGTTATTATTGTAGTAACTATATCTGTAATTGTAACAAATAACAATGCCATATATTAAAGAAAATCATAGAAGCGATTTAGATAATTGTATAGATATAATGACTAAATCTATAAAAGGAGATATACTAAGATCTAATACACAGAATAAAGAAATATCTAATCAAGAACTTCTAAATCTATCTGGAGATATTAATTATTGTTTTTCTCGTGTTTTAGGTGGCATTATGGGAGAAATAACATATCCTAAAATCGCTGTTATAACTGGTGTATTAGAGAATATCAAACAAGAATTTTATCGCAGAATAGCCTCGCCATACGAGGATTTGAAAATTCTCCAAAATGGAGACATAAAAGAATACAAAGGTCTGAACTAAAATGCCAAAAGATATTGATGATATTTTTAAAGAGTTGAACAAATTAAATAAAGAATTAGATAGCGTAGAAAACTCATTATCTAGAGATATAGGTGATATCAAAAATTTCTTGAAAATATTAGACAAAAAAATATCTAAGATACTAAGTAAAGTAGAAGAATTTGAAGTTATAATGGATGAATCAGAATTAGACGAGGATGAAACCGAGGAGTATAATTCTGAATGGAATCCTTATGAAAATGAAACTTACGATAATGAAAATTATGAAACCTACGAGGACGACACAGACAATTTTGATTAATGCTTGACAGGTGGTTTGGACGATGGTATACTACGAGCATCACAGAAAATTCATTTGGAGGAACCATGAAACTTGCAGACCGAACAGTTGAAATTCATAGTCGAGGAATTGAGAATAGCAATCAGTTTACGATTGCTCAAACTAGCAAAATGTTTAAAATCCTTTCGGACTCTTTGTATTCCGATAAGGTTATGGCGGTAATTCGTGAGTTAAGCACCAATGCTTATGATGCTCATATTGCTGCTGGTAATAAGAATCCTTTTAAGGTAATTCTTCCAACAAGGGCGAATCCTTCATTTACAGTGCGTGATTATGGTACTGGTCTTAGTCAGAAGGATATGGAGGAACTATATACAACATATGGTGCAAGTAACAAGAATGATAGTAATGATTTCGTTGGTTGTCTTGGGCTAGGTTCTAAGAGTCCGTTTGCTTATACGAAGAGTTTTAGTACATCTTCTTATTTTAATGGAACCAAGTATTCGTATATTGCGGCTATGGATGAGGCCGGTGTTCCGTCTCTTAATCTGTTTGATATTAGTCCAACAACAGAACCTAATGGACTAGAAATCAATTTTGCTGTTAAGCAATATGATTTTGATGAGTTTAGCACCAAGTCAAAAAGAGTTTATCACTACTTCAAGATGAAGCCCATTATTGAGGGTGGTACTGATAGTAGTCTAAATGATCATTCGTACTCTCATACTAATATTGTTATCGAGGGTAAGGGTTGGAAGATTGGCCGAGTCTCTAATCATATCTCTCAATATCCTAGCAACTATAATAGTCCCGGTAGTGGTGTTGTTGCTATCATGGGAAATATTGCTTATCCAGTTGATACCACCAAGATTATTGGTGAAGAGAACGAGAAGAACGATAATGAATCTATTCAACGCTGGAACAGAGCATTTAAAAAGGTTGATGTTGACAACTGGAAGAGTTTAGTCAAGGAGATTCTGAATTCTGGTCTATATCTAGAAATCCAGTTTGGTATTGGTGAACTAGAGATGGATGTTAGTCGTGAAGGACTACAGTACACAAAGAATGTGATCAAGGTTCTTCGTGAACGAACCCTTGAGATTTATATGCAACTCAAGGAAGATATGACTAATAAACTTACAGAATGTAAGAGTCTTGTAGAAGCATATACCACTTACTATAATCTTAGTGATCTTGCTGGTGGATGGACTGCGGGGGCAGTATGGACTGATCCAACAGGAAAAGTCTATGAACTTAGTGGTAGTAAAGATCTTGAATACAAGTTTAAGAAGAGCAAGCAACTCTACGTTTTTAACTGGAGAAGTGCTGG
>SXGQ01170932.1_pt1 | contig 19373 bp, 24 predicted proteins | sample 3178371 | NCBI WGS metagenome assembly SXGQ01 (sample SAMN11356859, study PRJNA531348) | freshwater metagenome | isolation source: freshwater sample F1-20 | place: China: Fuxian Lake, Yuxi | collected 2017-12-25 | reverse complement strand
GGCCGGATGCACTACCTTTTCCCCGAGTTTAAGCCGTACAAGTCCATGATCGACGGTCGGATGGTTGAGTCGCGGGAGCAACACCGTCGCCATCTGAAGGCTAACGGCTGCATTGAGGTCGGCAACGAAGACCCGCTCAAGCATGGCCCGAAGCAGAAACCCGAGACCCAACGGCTAGAGGTGCTGCGGCACCAACTGGCCAACATGACGCACAAAGAGGCTAACCAAATCCTCTCTCGACTGCGTGATGACCTCCGTTTTACCCGAAACCCCACAGGAAATAGGTGACAACGATGGATATTAATGCCGACACCACACCGGAAACCCCGGAAGTCGAGGCCGTAGACCGTAAGGACTTACTGGCGCAGCAGTTTGAGGCCGCCGAGCGCGGTGATGACGTAGCCCCCTCGGGCCGTGACGACCGTGGCCGGTTTGCCAAGACCGAAAAGCCCGCGCCAGCCCCCGAAATGGAGGAACCCGCCGAGGAACCCGTCTGGATGAAGCCTCCGGCATCGTGGAAAAAGGATTACCACGACGTTTGGCTGTCGGCTGACCCGAAAATGCGAGAATACGCATATCAGCGCGAAGAACAGATGCGTAAAGGCGTTGAGCCGCTGCTGTCGAAGGCGCAGTTTGCCGACGCGATGAATCAAGCCCTTGAGCCGTATATGCAGACCATCCAAGGACTCGGGTTAAAGCCCGAGCAAGCGGTGGCCGCCCTCGCTCAAGCCGATTACACCCTCCGCACCGCACCGCCCGAACAGCGCGTGCAGTACCTCTATAACCTTGCCGCACAGTATGGCGTAAACCTTGGGCAATCGGCCCAACCCGGTCAGCCTGCGGCAGCCCCGTCGGTCGATCCGCTCGTATGGCAGTTGCAGAACGAACTGAACAACGTACGCGGTGAGGTGATGGGATGGAAGCAGCAGCAGGAAATGGCGCAAAACCAACAACTGCTGTCGGAGATTAACGATTTTTCGAGTAAGGCCGAGTATTTTGAGGAAGCGCGTCCGACGATGATTCAGTTGCTCCAGACAGGGGTGGCAGAGACATTAGAGGATGCCTATGATAAGGCGTTACGTTTAGATGCAGACTTGTTTGAAAAGGTGCAATCGGCCCGACAGGCTGAAATCGCCGCTAGACAGTCTGCGGAGAAGAACCGGGCAGCGAAAGCCGCTCGGGCGGCTGCGGTCAGCGTCAGAGGTTCCACACCCGGAACTAACACGGCTCCCAAAGCGCATAGTCGCCGTGCAATGCTTGAGGAAGCATTTGAAGAATCGAGCGCACGGTTGTAATCAACTGATATAGGAGCAGAAAAATGGCATTTGCCAACTCTAGTATCAGCGACATTATCGCTACCAACATTCAGAGCCGTAGCGGTGAACTCGCTGATAACGTGACGAACAACAATGCGTTGCTTCGTCGGCTAAAAGAACGAGGGAATGTGCGTACATTTTCGGGAGGTAATGTCATCCTCCAAGAAATCATGTACAACGACGCGACCACGAACAACACCAACTCGTACTCGGGTTATGAAGTGCTGAACGTCGGTCAGAACTCGCCCATCTCGGCGGCCCAGTTCAGCATCAAGCAGTACGCTTCTGCTGTTTCCATCTCGGGCCTTGAGATGATCCAGAACTCGGGCAAGGAAGCGATCATCGACCTCCTTGACGGGCGCATGGAAGTGGCCGAGGCCCAACTCGCCAACCGCATTAGCGGCGACCTCTACGGCGACGGCACCGGCAACGCGGGCAAGAACCTCGATGGTCTGGCTGCGGCTGTGCCGGATGCCCCGACCTCGGGAACGTACGGCGGCATCAACCGTGCGGTGTGGTCGTTCTGGCAGTCGGTGTCGTACTCCGGTGTCACCAATGGTGGCGCGGCGGTGTCGGCCTCGAACATCCAGCAGTACATGGACGCGGTTGCGGTGCAACTGATCCGTGGAACTGACAAGCCCGACCTCATCATCGCGGACAACAACTACTACCGCCTCTACCTCCAGAGCCTCCAGAGCATCCAGCGCATCACGGACTCCGGTTCGGGCATGGCGGGTGCGGGCTTTGCGGCCCTCAAGTATTACGGCGCGGGCATGGCCTCCGACGTTGTGCTGGACGGTGGTATCGGTTCGTCCTCGTACAACTCGGGCAGCGGCAATGCGAACCATATGTGGTTCCTCAACACCAAGTATCTGATGTTCCGTCCGCACAAGGATCGGAACTTCGTGCCGATTGGTGGTGAGCGACAGGCCGTCAACCAAGACGCGATTGTGAAACTGATTGGCTGGGCGGGTAACCTTACTTGCTCGGGCAGCCAGTTCCAAGGCGTGCTGATCGCTTAATAGGGAGATACGAAAATGCCTACTATTGTTAATGGTTTTGCGTATCCCGCCCTCGGTGACACCCAAACGAGTCCGTCGATTAACGTCGGAACCGTTGTGAACCTCGACGACGGTGGACAGGCTGTGTATGTGCAGGCTGCCTCCGCTATCTCGCAGTACAACGCGGTGTTGATCCCGAACACGAACGTGGCCACGAACGCGACGACCGCCCGCTCGGCTGACACCAAGCGTGTCGGCTTCGCGCAAGTGTCGATTGCCTCTGGCTCGTACGGTTGGGTTCACCTCGGCGGTAAGGTGCGTGTGAACGTTGCCGTTTCGTGCTTGCCGAGCGTTGCTCTCTACACGACCTCGACCGAGGGCGTGCTGGACGACGCAACGGTGTCGGGTGCCTTGGTGGCTGGCGTGGTGACTAACCTCACCGCCTCTGCTGCCTCGGCCATGACTGCCGTGGCGGGCTACACGCTCATCATTCCGGTTCCGTCGAACGCGACTCCGTAATGAAAAAACTGGAACTCACGGTGCAAGCAGCAGGGACGGAGGAGGAACTCTGTTCCAATATCCGCTCGGCCCTCGCCCGTGGGCTTCCAGAATTCACCCCCGCTCCCATTGCCCACGACGGTACGTTCGTGTGCGTGGCGAGCGGGTGGTCTATGCCGAACTACATTGACGAGATCAAAGCGCACAGGCGGGCGGGTAGGCCAATCGTTGCGATTAAGGCCGCGCACGACTTCCTATGCGAAAACGGTGTTGAACCCGACCTATGGATTAACCTTGACCCCCGTGACCGCACCAGCGGTATACAGCGGGCCAATGACCATACCGTTTATCTCGTCGCCTCCAGATGCCCCCCGGTCACGTTTGACCATTTGAAGGGCCGCAAGGTCACTCTATGGCATTCGTGGTCGGACGGGCCGGAGATTAAAGCCCTTGGTGCCGGAAAACTGGCGATTGGGGGCGGTACGACCTCGGGGATGCGGGCCATCAACATCGGCTACGTCCTTGGGTTCCGCAAGTTTGTGTTGTACGGATACGACTCTTGCAACAACGAAAAGGGCATCAAGCGGTTTACGGGCGAAAAGACAGGCCCGACCCTAGATGTTTATGTCGGTGACGGCCCGAATCGGGCCAAATTTACCTGTAACGCCGCTATGGCGCAGCAGGCTAACGAATTTCAGATGATTTACGCGGTGATGAACGACATTACCGTAGATGCCAGAGGGCCGGGATTGATCGCGGCCATTTTGGAAGAAAGACGCAAGTTAAACCTTGCAGCATAGGAGTTAAACAAATGGCTTTTCCTTCACGGGTTCAAGGTTCGGGTACGTCGGGCGGTCAGACGCAAGCGATTTGCGGTGACGTTTCGGCCTCGGTAACGGCAACGGGTTCCTCTGCCACGGACGCGCAGTCGGTTAGCGCGGTAGTGACCCGCGTTTCGTCTGCTGCGGCCAGCACGGGTGTCAAGATTCCGGCACCGGAAGTCGGCGCGATGATGGTTGTGCGTAACGACGGCGCGAACGCGCTGACGGTCTATGCCGCCTCTGGCACGATCAACGGCTCGGCCTCGGACAGCATTGCCGCCGGTAAGGCGAACCTGTATTTCGGAACTAGCGCATCGACTTGGGTTTCGCTTGACGGAGCCTAATAGGTGCCGATCCCGTCGCGGGTATTCGCAGCGGGGTTAAACCAGTTAGCCACCATTTCCATTTGTGGGGATGGTGGAACTAATTTAACCGCTGCGGGAACTAGTGCTGGAGCCGCGCTGACGATTGTTGCCGTCTTTAACGACGTTGCAACCGTCACCTCGGGTGCTGGCGTTAAACTGCCCACGACGGAGGCAGGGGAGACGATTTACGTCATCAACAGCGGGGCTAACCCGCTGACGGTGTATCCGGCCTCTGGCAGCACGATCAATGGAACAACTTCCAACGAACTGCTGCCGGGAGGCGTGGCCCTGTACATGGCCAATACCACGACAACGTGGTACTCCATGCAGGGGTACAAAAACCTCCCTAAAAAGCGGTATGGGTCGCTGCTGACGAACACGACCCAAGTGCTGGCCTCGGCAAACGTAGCCGCAGCGGTAGTCTTTACGACAATTAGCCCCGCTTATGGCGTGTCGATTGGGTCGCCCGCTTCCCGCGTTGTGGTAGAAGATACAGGCGTGTATGACATACAGTTCTCTGCACAGGTGGACAACACCTCGGGCGGCGATCAGCAAGTGTGGATATGGGCGCGGGTAAACGGTACAGACGTTCCCGACTCTGCATCTACGCTGCGAATCAAAGGTAATAATGCGGAAGTTGTAGCCGCATGGAATTTTATGCTGTCCATGACAGCCGGACAGTATTTTGAATTGATGTGGACGGCAGACGACATAAGCACCGTTCTGTTGGCCGCATCAGCAACGTCAGTTTACCCCGGCATACCAGCCGTGATCCTGACGGTTAACGAAGTAAGTCTCTAATCCCCACAGGAGCCAAGACAATGCCTTTAGATAGCGATGTAGCCAACGGCGATTCACAGTTGCAAGTGGAGTTTTACATTACCGACGCAAAAGGATGGGAAGGTAAGCCGTTTGTTCGGATCAACATTCCGGGCGACAAGAACACCATCATTGAGCAGCCGGTACGCGAGGATCACAAAGCACGATTCCCGCGCCAATGGTTGTACTTTCAGATGAAGCAAAACGAGGGTGATGCCCCAGCCATTGGAACATCGCTTGAGCAATGGGCGCGTGAGGACAAAGACAACATGAACTTGGCCCATGTTGAGGAACTTCGCATCTTGAAGTTTCAGACGGTGGAGCAAGTAGCCCTCGCTTCCGATTCACAGTTGCAGCGTATTGGCATGGGTGGCCCCGGCCTCCGCGAAAAGGCCAAGAACTATCTGACGCGTAAGAATCGCAGCGAGACGGCTGAAGAATTGGACAACACCAAGAAGCAGTTGGCCGAACTGCAAGCGCAAATGGCAGAGTTACTTGCCGCCAAGCCGCGCAAAGGCCGACCGCCGAAAGAACTTAACGAGGCGTAAATATGGCTACGATGCTGCAACTCGTCCAACAGGTGACGAACGAGTTGGGCCTACCGACCCCCTCAACGGTCGCGGGCAACCCGAACCAAGATACGGTTCAGATTTTGGCGTTGATGAACGCCACGGGTTACGAGTTGTTGCGTCGGGCTGACTGGCGAGAACTGACGCGCCAGCACACGTTCTACACGGAAGCCACCTCGACCACGGGAACGTGGGACACGGTATCGACGACGATTACGGGCATCCCCTCCACCGCAGGCATTGATACGACGTATCAAGTCTCGGGGCAGGGCATCCCGAACGCGACCTATGTGACCTCGGTGCCGTCCTCTACGTCGGTGACGATTAACTACAAGCCGACCGAAGCGGGCGTGGGTGCCTCGCTGAACTTCCAAAAGGTCAAGTACGACCTTCCTGCCGATTACGTCAGCAGCGTCAACCGCACGCATTGGGACAAGAGCAAGCGTTGGGAAATGCTCGGCCCCGAGTCGCCACAGCAATGGGAATGGCTGCTGTCGGGCTATATCTCAACCGGCCCCCGTATCCGCTGGCGACTGCTCGGCAAATACTTCCAGATTTGGCCGGGTGTGAACGCGGGCGAACTGCTTGGCTTTGAGTACCGTAGCGCGGCATGGGCGATCAGTTCAGCGGGTGTCTACAAAAACTCGTTTACCGCTGACGACGACACTTGTATCTACCCCGACCGCCTTGTGGTGCTGTCCACCAAACTCAAGTATTTCGAGGCCAAGGGCTTTGACACGACCGCGATTTACCGCGACTACCTCATGGAGTTGGAAACCTGTATGGCGCAGGATACGGGCGGTGCCAACCTCTCGTTTGCCCCGCGTCCGGGTACGGTGCTGATCGGGTACGACAACATCCCCGATAGCGGTTACGGGTACGACAACTAATGGCTCGGGCAGTTCGCAGACTCGTTCAGCAAGCGCGGGCGAATGTCGCATCGCTGCCCGCCCCCGTGGGCGGTTGGAACGCCCGTGACTCATTGGCGAATATGGCCCCCGTGGATGCGGTGATACTTGAGAACTACTTTCCGGGCGTGTCCAACGTCAATTTGCGCGGCGGCTACACCAAGCACGCGACTGGCCTGCCCGATGACGTAGAAACGCTGATGACCTACAGCGGCGGTACGTCAGACGAAATGTTTGCGGTGTCTGACGGTGACATCTACGACGTTACGGCGGCAGGGCCGGTTGGCGCAGCGGTGGTGACAGGACTGAACAACAACCGCTTTGAGTACACCAACGTCACGACCTCGGGCGGTAACTTTTTGTACGCCGCGAACGGCGAAGATAAGCCGCTGCTTTACGACGGCTCAACGTGGACACCGATTGACGGAGCCTCTAGCCCCGCGATCACGGGCGTAACGACGACCACGCTAACCCATCCGACGCTCTTTAAGACGCGGATGTGGTTTATCGAAAAGGACACGCTCAAAGCGTGGTATTTGCCGACGGCCTCTGTGGGCGGTGCCGCACAGATGCTTGACCTGTCAGCGGTCGCCCGGTTGGGCGGTACGCTTAAGAGCATGGCCTCTTGGACGATTGACGCGGGTTACGGCGTTGACGACAACCTTGTATTCGTGACCGATAAGGGCGAGGTCATCGTTTATCGCGGCACAGACCCCGCCTCGGCCTCTACATGGGCCTTGATTGGCGTTTGGATCATCGGTGCGCCGATCAGCGAGCGATGCCTGCTGAAGTACGGCGGCGACCTTTTGGTGCTGACGCTGGACGGGCTGATTCCGATGGCCTCGGCCCTCCAGTCCTCGCGCCTTGACCCCAACATCGCCCTGTCGGACAAAATACAGGGCGCGTTTGCGGCAGCGGCAGCGGCATACGGCAGCAATTTCGGCTGGTGCCTGCTCTACAACGCCAAAAACAACGCCCTAATCGTGAACGTGCCGGTATCGGATGCCGCGCAAGAGCAGTTTGTGATGAACAACATCACAAAAGCGTGGTGCAAGTTCACCGGCTGGAAGGCGTTTCACTTTGGCCTGCTTAACGATGAGCCGTATTTCGGTGCGGCAGGGTACGTTGCAAAGGCATGGACGGTTGGATCGACAGGCTTTACCGACGACACCAGCAACATCCAAGGCCGTGCGCTGCAAGCCTTCAACTACTTTGAGACGCGGGGCGTAAAGAAGATATTTACCCGCGCCCGCCCGTCTATTTTCAGCAACGGCACGCCCTCGGTATCGGTGGGCGTAAACGTTGATTTCAGCATTGCCGACAACCTTGCCCCGTTGTCCTTTACCCCGCCCGTGGTGGGTATTTGGGACGTATCGGTATGGGATACGGGCATTTGGGGGTCGGATTTGGAGATACAGAACAACTGGCAGGGTGTGACAGGCGTTGGGTTCTGTGCAGCGTTACAACTGCAAAGCACCAGCAGCAAATTGAACATCCAATGGGCATCCACAGACGTAGTGTTTCAACTCGGATGGGCTGGCATATAACAAGCGGCCCCGAGGTGGGCGAATGGGTCTGTCAGCAGACGGGCGGCGGCTATCACGCCGAACGCTCCAATGCCCTTGGGCTACGCAAAGGCGACGAGTTGGTTTGTGGGGTGGTGTACGAGAACTGGAACGGGCGGTCGATTGTGTGCCATATCGCCTTCCAAGATCGCCTCACCCCAGCCTATTTGGCCGCTGTTTTTGACTATCCGTTTAACGTCTGCGGGGTTGACAAAATCATCGCCCCGATAGGCAGCAAAAACGTGAAAGCGTTGAAAGTTGTAAGTAAGATGGGTTTCACCGAGGAAGCGCGAATTAAGAACGCCGACACCGACGGTGATATTGTTTTCCTAACCATGACACGCGATGCGTGTCGCTTTTTAGGACACCGTTATGGGCAAAAAATCACCGGCACCGCCACCGGCACCTGATTACGCCGCCGCTGCACAACAGCAGGGGCAGGCCAACCTTGAGGCTGCGCGACTCACCGCTCGGCTGTCTAACCCCAATGTCAGCACGCCCCTCGGCGGGCAGCGCGTGACGTTCGGACGCGATGTGTTTGACCAGTCGGCTTACGACAAAGCGATGGCCGACTACAACAAACAGTTGGAAGCGTACAACGCCGCCAAAGCGGGTGGTCAGACGTACACCCCGCCGGGTGCAACTTACGATTACGGCGATTATGACTACGAAACCGGCGCATTTAGGCCGGGTCGCGGCATGGTGCAACAGGGGCAGTTTGACGCATCGGGTATGCCGATTGCGCCGACGAAGGAAGCCTTTACGACGCGCACAGACCTTGATACGCCCTTTATTGAGCAATACCTCACCCCCGAGGCTCAAGCGACCCTAGAGGCGCAGCAGCGCGTTGAGCGGGCATTGTCGGGCCTTGGCGAAAAAGCCATCAGCAAGGTTGGCGACATTTACGGGTCAACCTTTACGCCCCAAGGACTTCCCGAGCAGCGGTTTGGGTTTGAGTACGGCCAACTGCCGACCGCCCCCGACCTTGCGAGCATGGGTCAGTTTCAGCGCGGGTTCACCGCCGAAGCCCTGCCGACCGGGCCAGACATTACGGCGATGGGACAGGCGGGCGGTGGCCCTGCCGCCCCCGAGCAGATTGCCGGAGCCGATCTGTCACAGGTAGGCCGCGTGAGTTACGGCCCGCAGGAAGGTCAGTACGGCTTCGCACAGGGCTACGTCCCTGCCGAACGCCTCCAGCAGCAGATCAACACCCGTGGCCTCGCACAACTGCCCGTAGGGGCCGGTGTGACGGGTCAGCAGGCGATCATGGCCCGTGTTGCCCCGCAGTTGCAGCGCGACCGTGCGGCCCTAGAGAACCAACTCCGCAATCAAGGATTAGTGCCGGGTGGCGAGGCGTACAACCGCGAGGTCGAACTTTTTAACCAACGCGCTAACGATCTTGTCCAACAGGCGGCCTTGCAGGGTATCGGCCTTGACGCACAGATGCGAGCGCAGGGGTTCAGCGAGCGGCAAATCCAAGCCGAAATGGCAAACCAAGCGCGGCAGGCGCAGTTTGGGATGGGGATGCAGCAGGCGGGCCTCTATAACCAAGCCTTGCAGCAGAACCTTGCCCAAGGGCTGTCGGTGCAGGACGCACAGAACCGCGCCCAACAGCAGGCGTTCCAGCAGCAGTTGGCTGCCGGTCAGTTTGGCCGCGAAGGTCAGCAGTTAGCCTTCCAGATGGGCCAATCGGCGCAGGAAGCCCGCAACCAAGCCCTCGCGCAGAACCAAGCCGCAGCGATGCAGCAGTACCAAGCCCAACTGGCGCGACAGGCGCAGGGTTTTGGGCAGCAGATGGACTTGGCGGGCCTTTACAACGCCTCCCTTGCCGCACAACAGCAGTCGGCCTTGCAACAAGCGCAGGCTGCCGCTGCCCTGCAAGCGCAGGGGTACAACCAAGCCCAAGGTGCTGCCGCGTTCCAGAACGCACAGCGTCAAGCCGCGCTGCAAGAGCAGTTGGCCCTGCGGTCGCAGCCGCTCAACGAGATTGCCGCGATCATGGGCGGCGCACAGGTGCAGATGCCGCAGTTCCAAGCCTACCAAGGTGCAGATGTGGCGGCGGCCCCGATCTTTGGCGCAACTACCGCAGCAGGCGATTTTGCTCAAAAGAATTACGCCAACCAAGTCGCGGCACAACAAGCGCAAATGGGGCTGTACGGATCACTTGCGGGTATGGCCGGAAGCGCACTTGGCGGTCAGTTTGGCGGCGCACTCGGCAAAAAGATATTCGGGAAGTAAACCATGAGAACACCTTACCAATCGTTTAACGCCCCGATGACCGCTAACGGCAATCGCGGCCAACGCCTCGCCCGTATGCTTCAGATGCAGGGGCAGGGCCAAATGGTCAGCAACAACGCCAGCGCAAAAACGGATATGCAGTACAGCCCGCCGCAGAACGCTGCCGACATCAATCCGGCACCTCGTCAGTTCGGCAAACTGTACCCGCGCAAACCGAAGTCCCCCGGCATGGTAAACCCGCAGGGTGGCCCAGACAGAGGCTCGTTTGAAAATGTCTAACGGAGTCCGTTATACCCCGACGTTTGCGATGCCGTCCGAGTACGAGCAGCAAGCGATGGAAGCCCGCCGCCGTCGCCGCATGGCAGAGATGCTTGCGGCACAGGCATATCAGCCGCAAGACGTTGGCGTTGCGCCGATCCCTGCCGCTGCGCCGTTGGTGCAGGGGCTACAGGCGTTTCTCACCGCTCGACAGTTGAAGAAGGCAGAGGAAGCCGAGCAAAAAGCCACGCAGGCCGACGTTAAGGGCGTGCAAGACTTAATTGAAAAATTGAATCCGAAAGAATTTGCTGGCGCGGAAACCGCCATTGAGGAAATGCGACAAGCATCAAAACCGGGAGTGCTGTCGCGGGATGGCACTTATACGCCGTCAACAGTCATGCCGGGAACCGCTCCGGTGGAAATGCCATACACGGAAGCGGCTCCGACAGGAAAGGCATTGCGCGACATTTTGATTCAAGAACAAACGACGGGTACGCCTCGCGCCCGGGAATTGGCAAAAGCGTTGTTTAACATCAAGCCAGAAGAAGCCGAAACAAGAGAGACTTCGCAGGGCATCTTCAGAATTGGCAAAGAAACCGGCACACCAACGCCTGTGGTTTATCAAGGGCAAGTGTTAATGCCGCGTGATGCTTACAGCCTTGGCATGACTCCGCAGCAAAAAGCCCAATACGATTTGGATGTATCGAAGTTTGGGGTTGATGTTGCTCAAGCAAATCTTGCTCGAAACAAGGCGGCAGATGAAGGTGTCAATGTTGGCAATGTAACTATTCCGCAGATTGGAATGCGCGGAATGCCATCTAGCGCGCCTCCCGTAGCCGCTCCGCAACAGTTTAACGCGCCGCGTTTAACCCCGGCGCAAATGCGAATGGGCGTTGAACCCCCGCAAATGCCAACTCGCGTTACGCCGCCGCGCACAGTTTCTCCGACAGCCGCACCTGCTGTCGCGCCTACTGTCGCGCCGCCCGCCGCGCAATCGCCATTGCGAACAGAGGGGGGTCGCCGCCCGCTGATTGAAACCGCAAGTCCGAAAGTTCAACGTGAGTTAGAGAATGATTTTTCTCGCGCACAAACCGCTGCTCAAATGAGCATTGGCAAACTAGACTTGCTGGATTCTTACCTTGCGGATTTGGAAAATCACAAGGGGTTAGACAGCATTGCCGGAAAACTTGCTCAATACGAACTGTTTGATGTAAGCCCCGAGGCACGTTCGGCAAGAACGGTGCTAAATTCATTTTTGGAAGGCGCAAGCATTCAAGCCATTAGCGAGGCGCGTGAAGCATCCAAAACGGGCGGTGCATACGGAAGCACGACCGAGAAAGAATGGCCGCGTTTGGAAAGTGTATTTGGCGCGGTCAAAGCAGCAAAAGACCCAGATGATTTGCGTCGAGCAATTAAAAACGCTCGTTCGCAGATTGCATCGGCACGTGGAAGGTTTGAATCGTCTTGGACTAATACATACGGCAATATACCTATTGGCTACATGAAGCCAGAATATGAGCCAGAAAGCACGGCATATCCAAGACAACCAGCGGGCAAAAAGTCTGGTTGGGGAACTGCAACTGTAGTTTCGCAGCCTTGAGGAAACGGTAATGCCTATTTATCAAATGCAAGCCCCAGACGGTAAAACGTACCGTATTGAAGGGCCACCAAATGCGTCAGACGATGAGGTGAAACAAGCCATCATCGCGCAGCATCCGCATTTGTCCGAGGCAAAGCCACGCGAACAATCATGGCGTGAAGCGGCACAGCGAGGCATGGGCCGGGTCATTCCTCAAATTAAGGAAACGTATGAGGGGTTGAAGCAACTTCCCGGCGTTCTTGCGGAAGCGTATAGCCCGCGTAATGTTGTTCAAAGCATGGGATTGTTAACCAAACCGGAAACATATGAAAAAATCCGTGGCGCGGGGAAAGAAATACTCCAAGAACCGTTTGAGCGGTATGGCAGCGCGGAACGAGCAAAAGAGACGCTTGCTACTGATCCGCTTGGGTTTGCAATGGACGTTTCCTTGGTTGGCCGAGGGGCTGGCACGGCTTTGCGTCAAATCCCCAAAGCCGCGAAACTTGGCGCAGCATTGGAGCGAACAGCCGAAGTTATTGATCCCTTAACGGCAGCAAGTCGAGTAATTACGAAGGTGCCGCGAGAGGTAGGCGCGTTTAGGTTTGGCGCGCCAGATACAAGTGAAATACGGGCTGCTAAAAATGCTGCCTATGCAGAGTCAGAACAAGCGGGAGCGGTTTTTAAACCTTCCGCATTGCAAGCATTTGCAACGGACGTAAAACAAAACGTCAACTTTAACCCCAAAAACAACCCCAAAATTGCAAATCTGATTGAAGATATTGATGAAACGATTAAAACACCTCAATCGTTGAAGCAAGTAGATGAATTGCGTCAACGTATTAAAGATGTGGAAGCGTCTATTGATTCTGCCGATAGATTTTTGGCTGGAAAGTTACGCGAAAAATTAGATGATTTTGTTGATGATTCGCTGCAAGACCCGACTCGATTTGTAATGGGGCAGCCAGACATTGCAATTCCAGCATTGCAGGAAGCGCGCCGACTAAACGCACAAATGCGTAAGTCCGAAACGTTAGAGCGATTGCTTTCTATCGCAGACGTTCGCGCCTCTGGCTATACCGCATCGGGGTTAGAAAACGCAATTCGCGCACAAATCCGCGAGTTTGTAAAAGACCCAAAAGCAAAAAAATTGCGTGGGTTTAGCAAGGAAGAAATTGACGCGCTGCGGAAAGTTGCCGAAGGCGGGTCGATTACTAACATCATGCGTATGGCGGGACGCTTTACGCCAACCGGCCCCGTATCAGCGTTGCCTGCGGGGTTGGTCGGTAGTATTGATCCTGTTACAGGCGCAATGATGGCGGGCGGTGCAGTTACGGGGCGCATTGGCGCAACGGGCGGCACCAAGTACGCTGTGCAACAAGCGGGACAGTTGATCCGTGGCGGCAAATCGGTTTCGCAGCGACTTGCACAACATCTTGAAAAAATAGATGCATTAAAGCGCGCACAGGCACAAGGTAAAAAAGTTGACCCGTACTATGCGCGGCAACTGGCAGCACAATTAGCCCGTATTGAAACGGAAGAACAGGAGCAATAGTTACCTCCTATGCTGACCCGCCTGTATACGCCAGATATGCGAATAGTCCACGCCGTACCGTTTGGCGAGGACTTTGCGCGGCTCATCGCTGGCGCGGATGGCGGCAATGTCAGCGTCGGACAGTCTAAAGTTCCAATGCTTCGCCCCTCTGTTAGTGCGGTTCTTTTGCGCCGCATCAGCGTTATTTTCGGCTTTAGTACCAACCCGCAAATGAGCCGGATTAACGCATGGAGGGTTATCGCAAATGTGCATAATTACTTTATCATCGGGGATCGGCCCAACGTAAAATTCGTAAGAATAACGATGGGCGCGAACAGGTTTTTCGCCGGGAAGAAGAAAGATGCCGTAGCCATATTGGTTGCGCGTTCCTTGCCATTCCCAACAGCCGTCGCCTTTCTCAAAACGCTGCTCAAAAACATCGTTAGGGGAAAGCAGCGGATATTCGTGCAACTTGTTAGCGGTTTTGGCTCGCGTGTAACACCGCCTGCACAATTTTCTGCCAACAGTTTTTTTGGCTCCACATTGAACACAAGAAAACGGGATACGAGGTTGGTAAGTCATAATTTCCTCCTGTCCCCTAATCTTATGACATTAACGAGGTAGTGGCAAATGTCGTATAATGGCTCTGGGACTTTCGTGATAAACACCGCCGGTCAGCCGGTGGTTTCCGGCACGGTCATCTCCAGCACCGCGTTTAACGCGCTGACTGCGGATTTGGCGACCGGCCTGTCCACGGCCATCACCAAGGACGGCCAGACCACGCCCACGGCCAATATCCCGATGGGCAACAACAAGATCACGAATCTTGCGGTCGGCACGGCGGCCACGGACGCGGCGAACCTCTCGCAAGTGCAGTCCACCACCGCCAAACTGGTCAACAGCATCTCGGGTGCTGACACCATCACCGGCACGATGTCGCCTAACTTGGCGGCCTACGCGACGGGCCAGATGTTCTATTTCATCGCAGCCGGTGACAACACGGGCGCGGTGACGCTAAACATTGACTCCCTCGGCGCGAAGTCGGTGACCCGCGATGGCTCGGTGGCCCTTGCTGCCGGTGACATCAAGAGCGGCGAGGTGGTGGTTGTTGTGTACGACGGCACCCGCTTCCAAGTGGTGTCACAGATCAACAGCAGCGGCAACGCCACGTTCGCTAACGTCTCGATTACCTCTGCCCTTAACGTGGGTGGTGTGGCGACCTTCTCGGCGGGTACGGCTGCTGCGCCGTCTATCACCACCTCCGGCGACACGAACAACGGCATTTTCTTCCCTGCCACGGACGTTACCGCAATCACGACGGCGGGCAGCGAGCGGCTTCGTGTTGACGCATCCGGCAACCTCGGGCTGGGTGTCACGCCGTCGGCGTGGAACACGGTAACGCCTCTGCAAATTAAGAATGCAAGTTTTTCTGGAACAACGTCACAGGCGTTCGTGGGAAACAACTGGTACTACAACAGCGGCGATAAATATATTTCAACTGCTGCGGCTGGGTTGTTCCAAATAAACGGTGATGTGTTTACTTGGCTTAATGCAGCCTCCGGCACCGCAGGCAACGCCATTACGTTTACGGAGCGTATGCGGCTGGATGCGAGTGGGAATTTTCTTGTCGGAACGACAACGGCTAATGGAATAGTTAGCGTTGTTGGCAACCAATTAAGCGTCGGTAACGCTAGCGGTTCTAGTGCGCTTGGTATTCAGATCAAAGGCACCGCGCTAGCCGCACTCCCCGCTGCGCAAGTACAGAGTTATATAGCGACTGGTGATAGCGGTTTAGGCACAGCCGGTGATTTGCTTATCGCCCCGCGTACCGATGTGGGTTGCAGCATACGGTTTGTGACTGGCACCACTCCTGCCGAACGCGCCCGCATCACGGCAGGGGGTCTGCTGCTTGTAAACACGACAAGCGGAACGTCGCACATTATCAAACGAGACACTTCCGATACAGTTTTGACTGTATTAGGAAACGGTGGAGTAGATAGCGTTTATATCAATAGTGTAAACGCTACAGGCGCAAGTTTAGTTACCGCGGCGGCAATTTACGCGCAAAAAAATAACGCAAGCGGAAGATCAATTAACGCAGCGGGAACAATTAACGCGAGTGGAGCCGACTACGCCGAATACATGATTAAGGCCGGTGATTTTACAATTGCCAAGGGAGATGTATGCGGTATTGATGCAAACGGCAAATTGACTAACGTATTCGCAGATTCAGTGTCGTTTGTAGTTAAGTCAACCAATCCGTCATACGTCGGTGGAGACACATGGGCAAGCGAAGAACTTATCGGCAAGAAGCCAACTGACGAAGAAGAACTTAAAAAGTGGTACGAAAGAGGGGAAGAAAATCGTCAAAAAGTAGACCGCATTGCCTTTGCCGGACAGGTTCCGGTCAACGTGCTTGGCGCAACGCCGGGGCAGTACATTGTGCCGGTGGATGACAACGGAGCGATTAAGGGCGTGGCGGTCAGCAACCCGACGTTTGAGCAATATCAGTCAGCAGTCGGCAAGGTCATCGCGGTACAGGATGATGGCCGCGCTTTGATTATCGTGAAGGTGGCGTAATGCAAGACGTAGAACTAAAAGTCACGCTAGAAGAAGCCGTCGGCATCGTGAATCTGCTCGGGTCATTACCGACCGCGCAGGGGGCGTATCCGCTGTTCCTTAAACTCAAGGCACAGGTCGAGCCGCATCTGCCGAAGCCGGAAGAAAAGGCGAACTGACATGACCGCGCAAGCCGTGTTCCTGCCGATCTTTATTGTGCTGCAAGTGTTGGACGCATGGACAACGCTCAAGGCTCTGAAGTTAGGCGCACGGGAGGCCAACCCGATACTGGCGAAGGCGTTTCAGTACCTTGACCCGCTCGGGGTACTGGTCATCGCCAAGTTGTTTTCGGTATGGGTGGTCTGGTGGGCCGATTGGGACTTGCTGACCGGCCTTGCGTGTGCGCTCTACGTTTGGGTGGTTAACAATAACCTTGATGTGATCCAAGGGAAAAAGTGATGGAAATGCAAGTGTTGTTCAACATCATCGTAGGTGTTGCGGGCCTCTTTGGCGGGTGGATACTCAACAACATTTCCCGTTCCATCGAAAAACTGGACGAAGATGTGCGCGATATGCCGCTCAACTACGTCACTCAAGACGCATACAACCGCGATCAAGCCCGCTACCAGCGCGACATTGACGAAATCAAGGATATGCTCGGGAAGATATTTGACCGCCTAGATGACAAGGCCGACAAATGATCCCCGCCGCGCTGCTTTCCATCGTTCAGCCGCTATTGGCGAACGGCCTCGGGCTAGTCGCTAATGCCGTCCTCGCCAAAGGCAAAAAGGTGGTTGAGGACAAGTTAGGCGTGCAACTGAAACCGGATATGTCGCCCGAGGACATCGCCAAGGTTCAGATCGCCGCGATGGAACACGAAGAAGAACTGATGCGGCTGCGGCTTGAGGAAAACAAACTAGACCTCGCCGAACTGGAACTGCGCCTCAAGGACGTAGACAGCGCACGCGACCGTGAGACGGCGATAGCGACCTCCAAAGATGCTCCGCTCCTCAACAAGATCGTGACCCCGGTGTTGGCCCTCGGCATCGTTGCGCTGACCTTTACGCTCTTTGCCGTGGTCATGTTTGACGACACCCCGGTAGACGCATCCCGCAAGGACATTCTGATCTACGTCCTTGGCGTACTGTCGGCAATAGCCACCCAAATCGTGTCGTATTATTTTGGCTCGTCGCAGGGCAGCAAGGACAAGGCCGACCAGTTAAAGGATGCCCTCAAATGAGTGCGGTACGCGACCAAGCGGCGTTTCTGCTAGACCTCTGCAAACTGATTGAGTACGCCACCGCACAGGGTTTTGTGGTCACGGGTGGTGAACTCTACCGCACGCCCGAGCAGCAGCAGATATACGTCAAAACGGGCCGCTCACGCACGATGAACAGCCTGCACTTACAACGTCGCGCCGTAGACCTTAATTTCTTCAAAGATGGCAAATTGGTATATGACAAAGCGGTACTTGCACCGCTTGGATTATTTTGGGAATCTTTACACCCGCTCAACAGTTGGGGCGGGAACGGTGTGAAGTTGGTTGATGTACCGCACTTCAGCCGTGGCGTAGACAAACCCGAGTGGAGGCGCGTGAGTGGCTAAATACACCCCTGTCCAGATGCACGAAGAAAGGTGGTATCGGATCAAGGGTTACACACACACCGAGTGTTGTGATTGTGCGTTAGTCCACAAAGAACATTACCGACTGATCGACGGCCATCTGGAGTGGATGGCTACCAGAGACGAGGAAGCCACGGCAAACCGCCGTAAGGAACTCGGCATCAAAATTACTTATGCAAAAAAAGATCACCGACGAGCAGATACTCGACGCGCTCGCAAAAAGTAATGGCGTTCGCGCCACGGCGGCGCAAGTTCTTGGGGTATCAGCACGCACCGTTTTAGACCGCCTGTCAGCGATGCGCGGGAAGGGCGTAGAAGTCCCGAGCAGTTCTTATCACCCCGGCAAGCGTCAGCACTACGACGATAAACCTGTCGAGTTTACTTTTACCCCGCTGCCCTCGGACGACATCCCCGTAGAAGAACTGGTTGCCCACCGTAAACGGCAGTTTGCCCATAAGCGGGAGTACGAAGAAGCCTCTAAACTGATTCCAATTCGCATCAAGATACCGGGGCCAATCGGTATCCTGCACTTTGGCGACCCGCACGTAGACGACGACGGTTGCGACATAGAGGCCATAGAACGCCATACGGCCCTCGTAAACGCCACAGAGGGGCTTTTCGCGGCCAACGTAGGCGATACCACGAATAACTGGTGTGGCCGCCTAGCGAGGCTATACGCCGATCAGAGTACGTCAGCGGCGCAGGCGTGGCGGCTGGCCGAATGGTTTGTTAACCGTTGCCGGTGGCTGTACATGATCGCCGGAAACCACGACCTGTGGTCTGGATCGGGCGACCCGCTTAAATGGATTGCCAAGCAGCAAAACGCCCTCTACAAGTCCTCCGAGGCGCGACTGGCCCTCAAGTTCCCGAACGGGGCCGAGGTGCGGATAAACGCCCGCCACGACCACGCTGGCTCATCCGTCTGGAACCCCGCCCACGGCCCTATGAAGGCCGCTATGCTCGGCACCCGTGACCATATCTACGTGGCAGGGCATAAGCACGAATCGGCCTATAGCGTCCTAAAAGACCCCACAAGCGGCATTACGATGCACGCCCTCAAGGTGGCCTCGTACAAGGTCTATGACCGCTTTGCCAAGGACAAGGGGTTCCGCGACAACGCCCTGTCCCCGTGCGTGCTGACCACGATTAACCCCAGCCTCCCGCCAAGCCATCCCGATATGGTCAAGGTGTGGTGGGAGCCGGAAGAAGGGGCCGACTACCTTGGTTTCCTCCGACGCAAGACCTAACCCGTGCGCGGCGTGCGTATTCTGCTGTCCGTGGAATGGACAGGGATGGGGCTGCGCCCACGATAGCGTGTTTGGCTTACTCGAAGGGGTCTGCAAGTGCGGCGGCAAATACTTCTTGCAGTTTCAGCCCTTCCGTTGGCCGCCGGAATAATGGATCACCTGTCTCGACTCGAACGAGAATTACTAGGGCCAAAACCTAGCGTTTTGCCAATTAAACTACAGGTGAACTAGCCTTTAGTTTAGCAATCTCGGCTGCGATTACGTCGGCCTCCACGCCTAACCCGTGCTTGCGGATAATCCACAGGGCTTCCTCAAGGCTCGGCGGGCGGTACTGACCATAGCCCCACGGGTGACGCTTTAACTCCCTGTCCCACGCACCCGGCGGGGACTCGTCGTCTACGGTCACCATGTGTCCCTCCAGCCGCGCTTGGCGGCCCAACTTGGGGGCGGTACGTGTCTCCACTCGTCATCAAACT
>SXGQ01857742.1_pt1 | contig 19374 bp, 12 predicted proteins | sample 3178371 | NCBI WGS metagenome assembly SXGQ01 (sample SAMN11356859, study PRJNA531348) | freshwater metagenome | isolation source: freshwater sample F1-20 | place: China: Fuxian Lake, Yuxi | collected 2017-12-25 | reverse complement strand
TGGCCACGGGCTGCTAGCAGGCTGTGGCCAAACAGCCTGCTGCACCTCACGGATGAGGTGCCGGGAGCGCAGCTCCCGTGAAAAGCGCAGTTTTTCGGGTGGCCAAAGGCCATGGATGGACTTTGGCCACGGGCTGCTAGCAGGCTGTGGCCAAACAGCCTGCTGCACCTCACGGATGAGGTGCCGGGAGCGCAGCTCCCGTGAAAAGCGCAGCTTTTCGGGTGGCCAAAGGCCATGGATGGACTTTGGCCACGGGCTGCTAGCGACCCGCGGGGTTGCGCTCGAGCGCCGGTGGGGCTTCACCCCCGGCCTGATCGCCGCGCTGCTCTCCGTTGCCGGTGCCCTTGCGGGCGTCGGATGCGAGTGCCGGGCAGCCGAACCGGCCCCCTCCGCGGCGGTCGCCAAGCGCCTGCTCGACGAATCCGACACCCTGCTCGAGGAAGGCAAGCCGGGCCGCGCCGGGGAGCGCTTGGCGGAAGCGGCCGGTGTGCTCACGGCACTATCCGAACTCGACCGGCCACCGGCCGGCCTCCGCGGCCTCTGTGAGCGGGGGCGCGGTCTCAAGGAACGGCTGGAATTGGAAGGGGCCGATGTCGGGGCGATCGAGATTCCCGCCGGCAGCGGATCATCGCGGCCGGGGGCGAAGTCGCCCCGCCCTGGAGCGACGCCGGCACCTGCCGCAGCACCCGCGGCAGGACCGGGTTTCACCAAGGATGTCGTGCCGGTGCTGGTGCGGAACTGCGGTGGGTGCCATGTCACCGGTCGCCGCGGCGAATTCCAGATGGCCTCCTACGACGGCCTCATGCGCACAGGCATGGTCCAGAAAGGTGAGGGGAACGCCAGCCGCTTGGTCGAGGTGATCCTCTCCGGCGACATGCCCCGCGGTGGTGGGAAGGTTTCGCCGGCGGACCTTGCCACGCTGATCAAGTGGATCGACGCGGGGGCCGCGTTCGATGGGCCCGATCCCGCCGCGCCCCTGGCATCGGGGCCGCGCCCGCCCGCGGCGCCCCCACCGCCGGTGCGAGGGGCGGTCGCGCTCGAACCGGGCGACGTGTCGTTTGCTTTCGAGGTGGCGCCGGTGCTGCTCCAGCACTGCGCCGGCTGCCATGATGCCGACGATCCGGAGGGGGGCCTGCGGATGGTCAGCCTCGAGTCGCTCGTCCGTGGCGGCCAGACGGGGCCAGCCGTCGTGCCGGGAAAATCGGCCGACAGCCTGCTCGTGAAGAAGGTGCGCGGCACAGGGATCGATGGGCAGCAGATGCCGCTCGGCAAGCCCCCGTTGCCCACCGACACCATCGAGATCATCGCCAAGTGGATCGATCAGGGGATCAAGCTCGACCTCCTCACTCCAAAGTCGCCCCTTGCCGACATCGCCGCGGCAGGGCGCGCGCGGAGCCTGTCGCACGACGATCTGGCGAAGGCCCGTTTCGCTGCTGCCGACGGTGTCTGGCGGCGGGCGATCCCCGAGGAGCCGGTGGTGGTGGAGCGCGCGGGCCGCGTCTGCGTGGTGTCGAACCTGCCGGCTTCACGGGTCGAGGAATTGGCTTCCACCGCCGACCGGATCGAGGGGCTCATCCGCAGGGAACTGGTCGCCGATGACACACCGCTCGTCAAGGGTGGCGTGGTTCTGCTCGCCTTCGCCAAGGCCTACGACTATTCCGATTTCTGGGTCAACGTGCTCGGCGAGGAGCGGCCCAAGGGGCTCCTCGGGGGGCCGGGGGCGTCGGGCGACGTCGTCTATGGTGCGCTGGTGATGCCGGACGCGGGCCAGACGGCTGCCGACACCGATTTCCGAATCGCCGAGCAGCTCACGGCTGCGGCCCTCATCGGCCGCAATGCGCCGGCGTGGTTCGCGATGGGTGCCGCACGGGTGACGGCGGCGAAGGTCGTACCCAAGGCAGCGCTCGCGAAGAGTTGGCGGAGCGATGCCACCGATCGAATCGCGCACGTCCGTTCCGCCACCGATCTGGTCGGCGGCCGGGGCGATCCTGCCGACACCGCTGCAGTGGCGGCGGCATTTTTCGGCGCCAGCGGAGGAGCGACGAAGCTCCCCGCACTGGTCGAAAAACTCGACGACGGGGTTGCCTTCGACACCGCGTTCCAGCAGGTGTTCCGTGGCCCTCCGGCGGCGGTCGTCGATGGCTGGCTGGCCCGTGAGAACCGCAAGCCTGCGCGTCGGGGATCCAACTGAACCGCAGCAGAAACGGGCCCGCGGCGATACGTTATCCACCGCGATGCCGTGGTGTCGTGGATGCGGAGAGCTCGTTCATCCAAAAGGAGGGTGCCTCGGCGCCGGGCACGGGATCCGGTCCGCCCCTGAGGGAGGCCGGCGGGCCGCGCTGACGGCGCCATATCGGCACCCGACGAGCCTCGTTAAGAGCTCACCGGCATGGTTTCGACAGCAGCACGAACATGGCAGAAAACGTATCGCCGCGGGCCCGGTGTGCGACACTGCAGCGTGAACTGCCAGCAGTGTAGCAGACCGTCCACCCGCGGGCCGGGCATGCGGCGCGCTGCCTTGGGAAGGGATAGCGGTGCCTTGGGAAGGGACAGCCGTGCCTCGGGAAGGGACAGCTTCAAAACTCGCCACTGTCACGCGAGTGCGGTTCCATCGCCTTCGTATTGCGCTCGACGGCGATCACCACCGTCTGCCGCTCCAGTCCATTGGCGGTGCTGGCGATGATCGGGAGTACCTGCCGCTTGTTGGGCAGGTCGACACGGACCCGGAACGTGCCGTCGGGGTGCACCTTGACCGGCTCCCCCTGCAGCGTCACGTAGCAGCCCGGCTCGGTCGCCCCGTAGACGATCATCTCGGCGTCGACCTCGAGTTGGAACGTGCTCACCGGCTCCCCTTCGGCGTCGAATTCGCCTCCGGCCCGCCGGCTGGCTGGGGGCCCCATCGGCCGCCGCAGCCGTTCCTCGAACAGCTCCTGCAGTTCGGTGCAGTTGTTTTCCTGGGAAAACCCGCCACTCATGGAGTAGATCTTCTCGCAGTCCGCGGCGATGTCGCCCCAATGGACGTCGAGGGCATCGGTCTGCGAGCCGCTCGGCAGCGACACCGCATTGCTGCGGGCCATGACATGGAACCTGCCAGAGGGAGATGCGTATCCGAGTTCCACCCGGCAGCGGATCGCGTCGCGGATGTCGATGAACCAATTCTTCACCCCGCCATGAACCTCGATCGTGCGGATGACCCGCTCCGAAGGTGAGCCCTGGAGGCCGTTCTCCAGTTGGAGCACCCGCAGGGTCGGTCGGGCGCCATGCCATTCCGGGCCAAGCGCGGCTTCGGCACGCACGACACTCGACGGCGTGATCTCCCAAAACGCATGCAGCCAGTGCGGGCCGCGGACCATGACCACGAGGCGGTCCTTCATCGACCGGGCCGGACGCCCCTGCTCAGGACGGGTGGCGAGGTTTTTCGCCTTGGCGAGCCGCTCGCGGGCCTCCTGGATGCGCTGGGTGACGGCGGCATCGCGGGCCTGCGCCGGGATCTTGGTGGCGATGCGGGTCACGGCGGCTTCCCGGGCCCCGGCCTCCGCCTGCCGTGGGCGGAGGGCCGCGGCGGCGACGGGGCGAGTGGCCCGCGCCTTGCGGATGAGGGCCCGGATCAGTTGATCCTTGCGCATCGAATGCCAGCCGGACACACCATGCTGCTTCGCCAGACGGGCGAGATCCCGGACCGGCTTTTCCTTCAGACTCGATGCTGTCACGTTGGCCCTCGGTCGACCGGGAGCAGGCAGAAACCACCTTTTGAACGGTATCCAGCCACGGATCGAAACGCAACCAGAATGCCCCCATCCGAGGGGGATTGCGTTGATTTTGGCCTGAAAAAATGGCTTCAGACTGCCACATCTGCGCGGGACACCCGGCTCCGCCAGGGCAAAAACCGCGTTTCACCCCGTTCAGGGGGTGGAGGGGTGGCCGGCCAGCTTGGGGAGGAAACTCCGCGATGACGCGTGGCGGGGGCCGGCCCCCGCCGGGCGGTTTCAGCGTGATGCTCGATCTCAGTCACCACGCAGCTTGAGGCCGCGCTCGGCAAGCTTTTCCCGCACCTCGTTGAGGCTCGTGACGCCGAAGTTCTTGCACTCCATCAGGTCCTCGGCGGTTCGCCTGATCAACTCGCCGACAGTGGTGATCCCGAGGCGGGTCGTGCACTTGCGGGCCCGCACCGACAGGGCGAGTTCCGTGATCGGCTGCGACAGCAGTTCCTGGTCGTCGCCGGCAACCGCTTCTTCCTCGACCGCGGGCCCCTCGCCGGCGACGGCGGCGGTGAACTGTCCCAACGACAGCCCCTTGCTGGCGAGCATGTCCTTGATCTCGACGAGGCTGGTCTCGCCGAAGTTTTTGCTCTCGAGCAGTTCGGCCTCGCTGGTCCGCGCCAGATCGCCGAGGGTCATGATGCCCATCTTCTGCAGGCAATTGCGGCTGCGAACCGACAGTTCGAAGTCGGTGACCGGCAGGGAAAGGACATGATCGTACCGATCGCGCTGCCGGCCATCCTGCTCGTCGAGCCGCAGATCGCCGGTGGCGGAGGAATCCTTGAGGAACAACCGCGCCCGCGGATGGTCGGGGAACGCCTGCAGGACCCGCCGATAACACTGCTGGGCGAGGCCGTAGTTCTCCAGATCCTCGTAGAGCAGGCCGAGATTCACCAAGGCCCCCACTGCGGCCGGATAGCGACGGCTGGCCCGCTCATAGCAGGCGATCGCGTCGTCGTCGTTGCCCGCACGGTCGTTGAGCAGACCCATCGCGAACAGGGCCCCCGGATGGCCGGGGTCGCGCTCGAGCGCCTTTTCAAAGGCTCCGGCAGCTTCAGCCATCGCCCCGCCGGTGTCGCAGAGCATGGCACCGCGCAGCGCCCAATAGCTGGCCGGGGCGTCCGTGGCATCGACCTGCCCGAGCAGCTTCCCGGCTTCGGTGGTGCGTCCGGCGGCATGCTCCGCCTCCGCGGCCGCCACCAGACACTCGGCGGCGTCATAGCCGGCCTTGCGGGCGGCGAGGAAGCAGTCCCGGGCCTGCTCGCTGTGCTTCACGTCCTCCGGTGACGCGGCGGTGGCTGCCATGGCGAGGTGCGCCCGCCCCTGGAAGAAAATCGCAAGCGCTCCGCCATCGGCTGACTTGAGCGTCTGGAGAGCATCCCGGCTGCGGCCCAGCAGATACTGGCCAACCCCGAGGCGCACCGACGAAGCGGGGCTCCGATCGGCGGCCTTCTCCATATCGGCGACGGCCAGTTTCAGGTCACGGTGCGCCGCCGGGTCTTCACCGAGGGTGTCGAGCAGGCGGGAGATCTCAACAGGTCCGAAAGCACCGGTGCCGGCGATGAGGTCACGGATGTCGATGGTCGCCGCCGCTGTCATGGAGCACTCCGATGGGGTGGACGTGAGGGGCGTGGACGTGTGGGCCTTGGACGTGTCGATCGCTTGCTGCCGGGCTGAAAACGGCCGGGAATCAGACCGCACCTGCCCGAAGAGCCAGCGGTGGGAATCGAACCCACAACCCCCGCATTACGAATGCGGTGCTCTGCCAATTGAAGCTACGCTGGCGGAACCGATCCCTGCACTGGCCCTCACGGCGGACGATCTTCGGCGACCGTCCGGGGCAATTCCAGCGGGAATCCCCCAAAGTAGCGCACCGGTGGCGACACAGTCAAGAGTCGCGCTGCGTGCTGGCCGCGGGAAATCGCCCGGTTTTGCCGCCAGGCACCCGGCAACGGTGGGCTGACGGCAAGGATCCCGCGAAACCACACCGGGCCACCGTCTGGTCCACCGGCCGGCGGGTGTGGGCTATGTCACCCGCGCCGGAGGCGCGGGAAGCCCACACAGGTCACCCGCGCCGGAGGCACGGGAAGCCCAAAAAAGCCGCGGGGTTCGTCACCGCGCCGGAGACGCGGGAAATAAAAAAAGGTGGGGCCTTTGACCCGGCAGGAGCATCCTGCCATGGACGTGCGAGTCAGGGGCAAGGCGACCGCACGGCCGAAGGAAGCCAAAGGCCCCACCTTGGGGAAGGTTGTGGGGGCGGGCTGTGCGAGGCGTCGGGCAGCGGAGCTGACCAGCCATCGTTTCGCCCACCGAGAGATGAAAGAGCAATCTCCGTGCCAATGGTCGCAGCGATCGCTCACCACGGCCCTGATTCGCGTCAAGCCGCAGCACGATTCCATGATTCGCCGAAGAACTGCCGCCTCCAAAGGCGATCAGATCCACGGAGCAGCGATCTGTCTCGATGTTCGGGATCGGCGTCTCGATTTGAGACGGGTGACGGTCCGCTCGCGACGCGCGTTCGATCGTGCGGCGGAGCGTTGCATTTTGCTGCGGTTCGTTCTGCGACGGGCTCAGCCGGCGACATGATCCGCCGGCACGGATCAGCGTTGGTGGCCCTGTATGATTCGACGCTGGCGCCGGGGCCGGTGCTGGACCTCACGTTGCTGCCTGGAGGACTTCATTGAATCCGCGTCTTCCGGCCCATCTCGGTGCGTTGCGGTGTGGTCCCGGCCTGCCGCTGGTCCTGATCGCGGGGCCGTGTGTGATCGAGTCGGAGGCGCTGTGCCTGCGGATCGCGGAGCGCCTCGCCCTCCTCGGCACCGAGTTGCACCTCCAGGTGGTGTTCAAGGCATCGTTCGACAAAGCCAACCGCACCAGCGGCAATGCGTTCCGTGGACCGGGGCCGGAGGAAGGGCTCGGCATCCTCGACCGCGTTCGGCAGAAGACAGGCCTGACGGTCACGACCGACGTCCATCTCCCCGCCCAGGCCGCGCCGGCGGCCGCTGTGTGTGACGTCCTCCAGATCCCGGCATTCCTCTGCCGCCAGACCGACCTGTTGTTGGCCGCAGCGGCCACAGGTCGGGCGGTGAACGTGAAGAAGGGGCAATTCCTCGCCCCGGGCGACATGCGGCATGCCGTCGCCAAACTTCTGGCAGGTGGCTGCCAGGACATCTGTCTGTGCGAACGCGGTACGTTTTTCGGCTACGGTCGCCTTGTCAACGACTTTGGCGGCCTGATCGAGATGCGGGCCCTCGGCGTGCCGGTGATCTTTGATGGCACCCACTCCGTGCAGCGGCCGGCGAGCCTCGGATCGGCGACCGGAGGCGAGCGGGCGCTGGTCGAGCCGTTGTGTCGGGCGGCAGCGGCCGTGGGCATCGACGGCTTGTTCCTCGAAACCCATCCCGACCCCGATACCAGTCCCAGCGACGGACCGAACATGGTGCCGCTCGATGCTCTCCGCGGAGTTCTGGAACGCGTGCTGCGCATCCATTCCGCCCGCCTCTCCGCCGACGCGGGGGCGAGCACATGACCACCCCTTCCGCTGTCGCTGCCTGCCGGGCGGGCGTGTCAGCGCCGCGCGTCGCCCTGCGCGCTGCCGTCGCCCTGATCGCGGTGGCGGGCTGCGGTCGTCCGCCGGCAGCCCCCCCGGAGCCGGCGGCCTCCAATGTCAGCCGGCCGGTGCCGATGGCACAGGGGGTCCGAGATCAGCTCCTCAGCGGAGCGATCGACGTCCTGGGGCGGCTCGATGACTATGACGAGTCGGCGGCGTCGGCCCAGGTCTTCGATCGGCTCAACCAGTGGAGCCATGCCGTCGGTCTGGCGGGCGGGGCGGCCGATTGGCAGCCCGATCCGCTCCTCACGACGTTGCCGGCGCGACTGGCTGACGACGCTCCGGTGAAGGCGCTCGTCGGGGGTCTCGGCTCGGGGGCGTTCGACGCGGCCGTCGACGTGCAGACGCTGCGCGATCAGCGCTGGCTGGCCGACATCGCGGCCACGGCCCGCCGCGATGCCGTCGACGATCTCGACGTCGCCCGTCAACTCTTCGCCTGGACGATCCGTGCGCTCGCGATCTCGGTCGATCCGCCGGCCGTCCCCACCGCCGACACCCCCGGAACCCGGTGGTTTCTCCCCGGCGAAATCCTCCTCGCCGGGCGCGGCAGCGGGGCCCAACGCTCCTGGATCTTCCTCGAACTGCTCCGCCACGCCGGTCTCGACGGTGTCATGCTCGCCACCGGCAGCGAGGCCGATGGCGGCCTGCGACCGTGGGTGCCGGCGGTGATCAGTGCCGGCGAGGCCTACCTCTTCGAGCCCACCTACGGGATGCCGGTCCCCGGACCGGGCGGCGCGGGCATCGCCACGGCGCGGCAGGCGGCAGCTGATCCGGCGATTCTCACCGCGATGTCGCTCCCCGACCGCGCGTATCCGGTGCAGGCCACGGACATCGCGCGGTTGTCGGTGCTCGTGCCGGCGGCGCCTTGGAATCTGGCGCGGCGGATGGCGAGGATCGATGCCGAGTTGGTCGGCACCAGACGGCTCACCCTCGCGATCGATGCCAGCGCTCTGGGGCGGTCGGCCGCCGCGGCGCTGCCGGGGGATGCCACCGCGCACGACGTGCGGCTGTGGAGTTTTCCCTGGGAGACGCTTGTCCGGCGCACCTCCGACGGCGGCACCGTCAATCGGGCGCTGGGCGCCGAATTGGCGGTCATGTCTCTGGCGATGACCATGCCCGGCGGGCCCGGGGCGGCCGACCGTGTCGTGCGTCCGCTGTACGTCGCGCGGCTGCGCGAGTTCCGCGGTGAACTGGACGGCCCCGACGGTGCCAAACGGGCCTACCTCCTCGCCCGTCCCTCCGCAGCGGCGATCAATGCCGGCCTGGCCGGCCTCGGACCGCAGCAGGCCGACGGCATGAAACGCCTCTACGGGCAACTGAAGGAGAATGCCACCTACTTCCTCGGTGTCCTCACCCTCGGTGAACGCGACTACGAGACGGCGGTCGATTATCTCGGCCGGATGACGCTCGAGGAGTATCCCGACGGTGTCTGGGCCGATGCCGCCAGGCTCAACCTCGCCGAGGCGAAATTGGGCCTGGGATTGGATGCCGAGGCGGTGGCCCTCCTGCGGGACGATCCCTCCCCGCAGCGGTTCGGGAGCCGCCTCCGGGCGGAGCGGATCACGCCTCAGGCCCGGTGAACCGTCGGGCGGGCCACCGGCGGCGTTGCCCGCCGGCAGCGATGAAGGTATTGTGTGGAGTTTCCTGAACAAGCCCCCTGTTGGTGAGCGACCCATGAAAGACGGCATCCACCCCCGTTACATCGAGACCGACGTCCGTTGCGGCTGCGGCAATTCGTTCACCACGCGCAGCACCGTGCCGGAGCTGAAGGTGGACATCTGCAACGCCTGCCATCCGTTCTTCACTGGCAAGCTGAAGTTCGTCGACACCGCAGGCCGGATCGAGAAGTTCAAGTCGAAGTTCGCCAGCGCCGGCTATGCCAGCCTGAAGAAGGGCAAGAAGCCCGCCGCTCCGGCCGAGCAGCCGGCGTCCTGACGCGAGATGCGCGACCAACTCGATGCCACGCTGGCGCGGTTCGAAGGCCTCGAACGCGAGATGGTCGATCCGGAGGTCCTCTCGCAGCCCCAGCGGCTCGCCGCGGTCGCGCGGGAGCACGGCTCGCTCGCCAAGCTCGCGCGGCGCTACCGCGGGTTCATCGCCATCGAGCGGCAGATCGCCGATCTGGAGGCGCTGCGCGGTGACGGCGACCCCGACCTCCGGGCGCTCGCCGAGGCGGAATTGCCCGATCTCCAAGCGCAGCGGCAGCGGGAATGGGAGGAACTCGCTCACCTGTGCAGCGACGACGACGACGCGGGGCGTGGGCGCTGCATCGTCGAGCTCCGTGCCGGTCCCGGCGGCGACGAGGCGGCGCTGTTCGTCCGCGACCTGTTCGAGATGTACCGTCGGCATGCCGTCGAGATCGGGTGGGACATCGAGGTGCTCGACGCGAGTTCCACGGAGCTCGGCGGCTTCAAGGAGCTGATCCTCGGCGTCAGCGGCACCGAGGTCTTCCGTCGGCTGCGGCACGAGAGCGGCGGGCATCGTGTGCAGCGGGTCCCCGACACCGAGACCAAGGGCAGGATCCACACCTCGGCCGCCACGGTGGCGGTCCTTCCCGAGCCGGAGGATGTCGAGGTCTCGATCTCCCCCGACGAGTACCGCAAGGATCTCTTCTGCGCGAGCGGTCCCGGGGGGCAACATGTCAACAAGACCGCCTCCGCAGTCCGTCTCACCCACCTCGAGACCGGCCTGGTCGTGCAGTGCCAGGACGAGAAGAGCCAGCACAAGAATCTGGCCCGGGCGCTCCGCGTGCTGAAAACCCGTCTCTACGAGCTCCGCCGCCAGCAGGAGCATGACAAGCGGGCCAGCGAGCGACGCAGCCTCGTCGGCTCCGGGGACCGCAGCCAGCGGATCCGCACCTACAATTATCCGCAGAACCGGCTCACAGATCATCGCATCAACGAGAGCTTCACGCTCGATCAGGTGCTCGCCGGCAGGTTGGGCCAGGTGCTCGACGCGATCGACGCCCATGCCCGGCAGCAGCAGCGGGCGGAGATGGAACGCTCCGCCGTCTCCGGCGCCGACTGATCCCCGAGGGAGCGACGCGCATGGCCGACGAGGTCTGGACGGTGGGCCGATTGCTCGGGTGGACGACCGATTGGCTGGCGACCCGGGGCAGCGAATCCCCACGGCTCGACGCCGAGGTGCTCCTCGCCCATGTCCGCGGTTGCCCGCGGATCGCTCTCTACACGGCGTTCGAGGAGCCGGTCGACGACGCCCAGCGGGCCCGCTTCCGCGATCTGGTGAAGCGCCGCGGCGGCGGCGAGCCGGTGGCGTATCTGGTGGGGAGCAGGGAGTTCTTCTCCCTCCCCTTCCGCGTCTCCCCGGCCGTCCTCGTGCCCCGCCCCGAGACGGAGGGCTTGGTCGTCCGGGCGCTCGACCTGTGCCGTCCGATCGATCGCCCACGGATCGCCGACGTGGGGACCGGCTCGGGCGCGATCGCCGTCGCCCTCGCCAAGCACCTGCCGCGCGCGATCATCACCGCCACGGACCTCTCCGCGGACGCCCTCGAGGTGGCCCGGTCGAACGTCGATCGCCATGGGGTCGCCGAGCGGGTGACCCTGGTGCATGGGGACCTCCTCGCCGGGGCTGACGGGCCGTTCGACCTGATCGTCAGCAACCCACCGTACGTGCGCGAGGATGAATTCGCGGCCTTGCCCGCCGACGTCCGGCTCCACGAACCGCGGACGGCCCTGGTGGCCGGCCCGACGGGGGTGGAGGTGATCGCCAGGCTGGCCGTCGCCGCCGCGGCGAACCTGGTGCCGGGGGGATGGTTGCTGGTGGAGGTGGGGCCGGCCGATGAGGCCCGGGCGGCGCTGGCGGCCGTGCCCGGTCTCGAACCCGGGCCGACGATCCCGGATCTCGCCGGACGCCCACGCATCGTGCAGGCCCGGCGGGCATGACCCGGTTTGCCGGCGGGCGTGGCCCGGTTTGCCGGCGGGCATAGCCCGGTCTGCCGGCGGGCATAGCCCGGTGGCCCGGCCGGCGGGTTGCCGGCCGATCGGGCCGGGGTGTAGAAACCGCGTGGGGCATGCAGCACGCCGGCACCCGCCGCCCGGCCGCTGCGACTGGTGAGCGGCTGGCAGACCGCGTGAGCGGCTGACGCCCATGCTCCCCTCATGGCTCACCCCGTGGCGCGCCCGCCGCGGAGACAGTGCAGCCGCGACTTTGTCGCTGTGGCACTCGGCCCGGCGCTCGGTCGCGCGCACCCTGACGACGATCGGCGACGAGGTGATCGCGGCCGCAGTCCGTGGGCGGCGGCGCATCCTGGCGATCCAGACGGAAGCGGCCGCCCGCGCCGGCGCGGTCAGGGAGCGGGCCGCACGGCGTGCCGCCGGCGCCGTGCGGATGACCGGTGAATGGATCCTCGCCACACGGCGCCGCGAACCGCTGCCGGTGCGGCCGCTGGTGGGGGTGGCCCTGCTGCTGGTGGGCGGTGGATGGGCTGCCGCAGCATCGGCCTGGCCGGTCGGCGCGTGGCTCGCGTTGGCGACGGCGGCGCTGGCGTGCTGGGGCGCATGCCGGCTGCGGGGATGGGAGAGCCCGGGCACGCTGGCGCTGGCGCTGGCGATCGGCGCCGCCATGGCAGGCTGGACGAGCACGCAGATCGATCTCTTCTCCCGCCATGACCTCGCCTGGAGCCTCGGCGACACCGCTCGGCCGGTGGCGGTGGAAGGGATCGTCGCCGAGTCGGCCCGTGCGCTGCCGGGGGCCAACGGCACCACCGCGGGCCTCGACGCCGATCGCTTCGAGTGCGTGCTGGCGATCACAGCTGCCCGCGACGACGGCGTGTGGAGGGAAGCCGCCGGACGGGCCCGGCTGATCGTCAGCGGCGACGGCGCGGCGCTCGTCCCGGGCAACCGGTTGCGGGTGTTCGGCCGTGCGCTCCGCCCCCCACCGGCCCTCAACCCGGGTGAGTTCGATCAACGCCACCGGGCACGGCTCACCCGGGTGCTGTCGGTGATCAGGACCAGGGCCGAGGGGGTGGAGGTGATCGAAGCCTGCCCGTGGTCGCTCGCCGCGATCCTCGACTCGGTCCGGGTGGCGGGCAACCGGGCCCTGCGCGAGCATGTCTCACCGGCACGTTCAGGGCTGGCGGCAGCGCTCCTGCTCGGCAGCCGCGAGGCCATCGACGGCGATCTCTCGCGGGACTTCCTCGTCACGGGGACGGTCCACGTCCTCTCGATCTCCGGGCTCCACGTCGGGATCCTCGCCGCCGCTCTGGCCGCTGCCCTGCGGATGGCGCGGGTCCCGCGCGGCGTTGGGTTCGCCCTGGTCGCCGTGGTGACCGGTGGCTACTGCGTGATGGTGGGGGCACAGACGCCGGTGGTACGAGCCACGTTGGTGGTCTGGTTGGCCTGCCTGGGGGCCGCCTGCGGCCGGCCTGGTTTCGGGATCAACCCCTTGGCGGTGGCAGCGATCATCGTCGCCCTCTGCCATCCGGCGGAGACGCTCATGGTCGGCACGCAGCTGTCGTTTCTCTCCACCGCCGTCCTCGTGGGGGTCATCGCCCGGCCTGCGACGGCGGGAAACGATCCCATCGAGCGCCTCATCGACGCCCACCGCAGTCCCGTCTGGCGGTGGTGCCGCCGCCGGTTCCGCGACCTGGGCACGGCGCTGAAGGCCGGTGCCGCGGTGTGGCTCGTCACCCTGCCGCTGGTGGCGGCACGATTCCACGTGGTGAGTCCCGTGGCTCTGGTGCTCAACCCGCTGCTCGCCCCCCTGGTGGCGCTGGCGATGGCCTGGGGCTTCCTCTGCATGGTGACCGCCCGTTTGTCGGTGACCCTGGCAACCGGATGTGGCTGGATGTGCGACGCCGCGCTGGCGGCCACCGAATGGGTCGTGGAGATCGCCGCCGCAGTGCCGGCGGGCCATGCCTGGGTGGCCGGTCCGCCGCACTGGTGGGTGGTGGGCGCCTACGGGATCGCGGTCGTCGTGCTGGTATGGCTCCCGGCGCAACGCCTCCGCCATCCGGCCACCTGGGCGCTCGTCGCGGCGGTGTGGGGGGCCGTCGGTTTCCTCGGCGCGACGGTCGGGGGGATCGCCGGGGCCGGGGCTCCGCGGCTGGAGGCTGTCGTCGCGGCGATGGGCCATGGCTGCGGGATCGTGGTCCGCGGGCCCGGGGGACGGTGCCTGGTCTACGATGCGGGCCGCCTCGGGGCGCCGGCCGCGGCCGGCCGCGGACTCGCGGCGGTGCTCTGGGAACGGGGTGTGACCCGGATCGACACGCTCGTCGTGTCGCACGCCGACAGCGACCACTTCAACGGTGTCCCCGATCTCCTCGACCGCTTCACCGTGGGCAGGCTCGTGGTGCCCGGGGCAGTGATCGCGAGCCCCGCGGCGGCGGTCCGCGATCTCCTCGTCAGGGCGGCGAACGCCGGTGTCGAGGTGACGGTGGCACGGGCCGGCGACACGATTCCCTTCGAGGAACTCTGCCGGGTGCGCGTCCTCCACCCCGACGACGGGGCTCCCGTTCCCGTGGACGACGACAACCAGTCGAGCCTCGTCCTCGCGATCGAGGCGGCGGGGCGCAGGCTGCTGCTGACCGGCGATCTCGACGGTCCCGCGCTCGAACGCTTCGTCGCCAACGGCCCCGGCCGGTGCGACGCCCTGGTGGCACCGCACCACGGGAGCCTCGCGGCGCTGGCGACGGGGATCGTCGCGGCCACCGCACCGGAATGGGTGTTCGTCAGCGGGACCGGCGGCGACCGCTGGCCGACGGTGCGCGACGCCTACGCGGCGGCCGCCGGCCGCCCGGCCACGGTCCTCCGCAGCGGTGCCGACGGGGCGATCGCCATCAGGCTCACGGCCGACACGGTCACGGTCCGCCAGCACCGTGGCGGCCGGTGGCACGATGTGCCGCAGACCGCCGCTCCCCCTCCCGCGCCGGCTGCGACGACCCTTGTTCGACGAAGAACCGCCACCGAGCCGCCGCCAGCAGCAACAGGTTGGCGACGAGGAACGTGAAGAACTCGGTCTGCCCCCCCTGCCCGAACCCGTAGGAGTGCAGCCCTGCTCCGAGCAGGAAGTTGACGCCGTACCACGACATCCCGATCACCGCCGCGCCGAGCACGCTGCCGGCGGCCAGTCCGAAGTTGCCGATCCAGCCGGCATATCTCCCGTGGAGGATGATCAGGTAGGCCAGCAGCGAGACGAGGGCCCAGACCTCCTTCGGGTCCCAGCCCCAGAACCGTCCCCACGACACGTCGGCCCACAGCCCGCCGAGGATCGTGCCCGCCGCGAGCAGCAGGACCGCCACCTGCATCGCCTTGTAGATGAATCCCGCGAGCGTCGTGCAGGCTTCTGGCTCCGCCGTCAGGCCGCGGCCCTTGCTGTGGTAGGTCCCCAGGAGGTAGTGGCCGAGCGAAAGGATGCCCAGCCCCCAGGCGAGCGCCCCGGCTGCATAGCTCGAGACGATCGTCAGGACGTGGATCGTGAGCCAGAAATTGTCGCGCAGCACGGGCTGGAGCGGGCTGAATTGTTTCCCCGGGATGGGGAAGAACCAGGCGATGAACGTGCCGGCGAAGGCCACCGCGGTGACCACCAGCCCGAACGAGCGCCGGCTGTAGACCTCCGGGAGCGTGCTCCGCAGGTGCCCACCACCCCACGACACCGGCACGGTCATCAGCGACGCATAGGCAGCCAGCACCAACCGCGGTACGTACCACACGGCGGGGATCAGCATCGACAACCCGACGATCCAGACGACGAGGTTGTTGAGGTTGGGGATCGATCCGTCGACGTCGGTCTGCGGCAAGAGGTTGATGATCGTCCGCCCACCGGCTGCATATGGTGCCTGGGCGAGGATCCAGAGCACCGCGGCCGAGCCGGCCACCCGCGGCAGCAGGAGCAGCCAGTTGCCCCAGTTCCACGCCGACGGCGCGGCGATGGCGGTCTGGCGGACTTCGAGCGGCGTGGCCTCACCCGGAAGCCACGCTCCGAGCGGCGGCGGCAGGGCGGTCAGACGCCACGCGTCGGCGACTCCCCGCGCGCAGGCCGGCGCTACCAGGAACCAGAGCCCGAGGAGCGAGAGGAAGAAAGGTACGTAGATCACAGTCTCATACATGTTGGTGACCGGAGCCCAGCCGGTGATCGCCACGCGGTTGGCGAAGGCCCAGGCAGTCCACACCAGCTCCGCCACCAGGAGCGCCGTGCCGAGCCAGAACATCGGTCCGCGGGCGGAGCCGAACGCGAGCGCGAAGGCCCCGAGCGCCGCCAGACTCAGCACCCACGACATCCGGAACGGATCGGAGACGTTGTAGCGCACCTCCCGCAGCGTGCTGCCCGCCGCCGGGTAAGCGGTGTGGGCGAGGACGTCGGGATCGACCCGCTCGACCGACAGCCCACGGCGGGACGGTTCGACCGCGTCACCGATCTCGCGCAGCGTCGTCGCCAGATCCGCGGCTGCGGTCGCCGTGCCGGGGCCCGCCGCCGCCGACGGATCGCGCACCTGTGACGCGAGACGGGAAAAGGCCTCCCGCGCCCGGGTCACGACCGCCGGCGGATACCCGGCGAGCACGCTCGGGGGGGCGTCGAGCAGTGTCGCCAGGCCGAGCCATGGTGGCATGTCGGCTTCGGCATCCCGTTCGGCGTCGAGTGCCGATCCATGCAGCGCCGGGATCACCGCCACGCTGCCACCGTTGTCGAACAGTGTTTCCCCGAGAACCATCACCCGGTCCCCCAGCCGCTGCACCGCGCGCCGCACCGACGGAGGGCTCTCCGCGGTCGCGGCGGAGAGTGCCGCCATCGACGTGGCCAAGGCCTCCCACTTGGGGAGGACATCGGCGGTGGGGAAACGGGTCGACTGACCGGCCGCCTCCGCGACGTCGAGGAGATTCTTCTCGAAGGCCGCCGCCGCCTCGCGCGGGGGGGCGGTGGCGGCGCGGAGCTGCGGGCCGAGCGGCCGCCACGCCGATGCGATGGCATCGAGCTGGCGGAGGAACCGCGACCGCCCCATCTGGTCGCCCGCGGCGCGGAAGGTCAGCTGCCGCCAGGTGACGTACGACTGCCAGAGCTGCTCGACCTTGGCGTCGAGGCCGGTGGGGCGGAAGGGCTGGCCGGCCGCCACTGCGGTCCGGCGTGCCTCGTCGAGCTGCATGAGCCGCTGGCGGAGCGGCTCGCTGTCGGCGATGTCGGCTGGGGCGGCGAACTTGAGCCGTTGCTGCTCCCCGCGCACCGTCGCGAACACCGGCAGGTCGAGCAACTCGCGGAGTTCCTCGTGCTCGGCGTGGAGGAACGGCGTGTCCTCCCAGGCCTCGGGCCGCACGAGCCAGTCGAGCAGCAGTTCGTCGGCCGGCCATTTCACCACCGCCTGCCCTTCCCCGGTTGGAAGCCGGGGCGTCTGGGAGTTGGTGACCGTCTCCACCTGCCGGCGCGCGAACGTGTCGAGCGGCATGATCCGCCCGTCCTCGAGCACCGGGATCGCGCGCCACTCGGCGAGCGACGGCCCCAGCCGCGGTGCGAGCGTCGGCCCGGCAGCGATCGTCGGCGCGGCAGCGAGCGTCGGCGCGGCGTGGGCCGCCGGAAACAGGGTGAGCGCCGCAAGGATCGCGGCCGGGATCAGGTGGGCAGTGCGGGGCATGTCATCCTCCGGGAAACGGTCGCGGGGTCAGGTTGGCTGCTGGGAGCGGCCCTGACGACGGGGACCGAAGAAGTAGGCCCGCATGTAGAACATCGTGAAGATCCCCACCACAATCAAACCGCTACCGGCGTATTTCACGCCGCGGCCCGGATCGTAGTTGACCGTGAGGACGGATGCCTCGATGCGATCGGGCTTCTCGCCGGCGCGGCCCTGGCGGTCTGTGAACCGCTCATACAACGGATCGCCCGGCACCCAGGGGCCCATGAAGCTCTCCTGAAACAGGCGGTAGCTCCGGCGGGAAGCGGGGTCGGAGAAATCGACCGGGGCGTTCATCGTGATCGTCACCGGCCGGCTGTTGAGTCGGGAGCCGTCGCGGGCAAGGAAATCCACCTGGCTGGTGAAATGCGATGCCTGGCTCGTGCCCGGGTCGAGGCGGCGCTCGAAGTTGCCGAGCTTGACGTCGAAACCGATGTCGATCGCATCGGGCACGAGCATCACAGTGACACTCCGGCCGCGCCCCTCCACCGTGCGGCGTTCCGCCGGGCCGGGGGGCTCGTCGATCGGCTGGATCGGCAGCCCCGCGAGCCAGAACTCCTGCTGCTTGCCATCGACGGTGAGGCGGACCTTCGCGGCCCGGCGCTTCGCTGACGGGGCCTTGGCCTTGTCGAACGGTAGCGGCAGCGTCGCGATCTCGAGGGTATCGGCGGGGAGAAACCGCTCGACGCGCATCTGGAGCTTGGCACGTGGCATCTCGAAGGCGCCGACCGGGCGGCCATCGGCCGGAAGCTCGCCGGCCGTCGCCTCCGGGGCCTGCCAGCGCCGGTAGAGCAGTCGATGGCCACCGGCAGCGGTCGGAGCCTGGACAATGTCGATCCGGCTGCGGGCTTTGCCCTGCATCCGTTCCGCGGCGTCGGCCACCGCCCGTTCGATCCACAGCGTGCCGTGGACGCCCGAGCGCGGGGCGTGGCGGCTGACCTCGGGAAGGTCGGCGAGGATCACCATCTCCTCTTCCGGTCCCCGGTCGCCCCGCCGCACGGTGAGCCGTACGGCGGAGAGCTGAGGCTGGTAGTCGGTGACCGCCACCGCGACGTCGGTGCCCGGGAGCGTGGCAGCCGGCTGGTCAAGCCGCTCGTCGACCAGGAAGCGGTGCGCCCGCCCGTCGACCACGAGCACCACCTGTCCGCGCTCGCCGAAGCCGAGTGCCGGGTCGGGAATGGCGGCGAGAAACGCCGCGGCATCGGCGGCGGTGGAGAGCTTCCAGAACACGATCACCCCGCCGCCGACGCTCGAGCGGTGGCGGAGTTGGGAGGGCTGGGCCTGGAGCGGATCGGGCTGCCAGGTGAGCGACACCGGTTGCCACATCCCACCGCTGCCGGCGCCGGGCATGTCGTCGCTGCCGATGCGGAGGTTCACACTCGGGGCGAGGGCGGCCGTCGAGTCGGCGTAGTAGTCGAGCACCTCCAGTCGCACGCCATCGGCGTCGTGGATCACCCCGCTGTCACGCGGTGCCAGGCCCCAGGGAATGAACCCGCGCACGGGCGCCGCGGGGACGGCCACCGCAGCCGAAGGGGTCTTGACGGTGTCTCCGCGCGACCAGCCATATTCAGACCAATTGAATGGTCCGGCACGGAACCCGACCGACACGGTGCGCGAGTCGTCTTCGCGACCGGCGGTTTTCGCCGGTGCGATCGCCAGCGCGAAATGATGGGAGTCCTCGAACGCCCGCCCCCCCTTGTCCCCCTCGAGCAGGGGGATCTGCGCGTCGATGCCGCCGCGCTGCGAAATCAGGCAGCCGGCGAGCAGCACGAGCAGGCCGATGTGGGTGATCACGAAGCCGGTCTGGTAGCGCTTCCACGGATAGCGGATCGCCGCCGCGCAGAAGATGCTCACCGCGAGGAGGGCGTTGAGGAGCGTGAACCACCAGGTGTTCCAGACGCCGAACTTGACCGCCTCGGTGCCGTAGGCGCTTTCCACGAACGTCCCCACCCCGAGGACGATCGCCAGCAGCGTGATCAGCACCACGGCAAAGCCGAGCGAGGCGAAGAACTCGTACGCATGGAGCACCGCCCGCACCACAGGGGAGTGGTCCGGACTGACGAGGCGTCGGGCTGCCATCGTGGGCACCGCAGGGCGGGTCCTGTCCGGGCGGTCGGGCGGGTGCGTGGGCCGGAATCGCAGGCGGGGTGAATCGCAGGAGGTTGCACAGGCCCGGCAAGGAGCGATTCCGGCGGTCGCTCCACGGTTGGGGAGGCCCGCATGGCTGCGGTTGCACCCCATTGGCCCGTCCGGAAGGATTATAGGCGGGCCGGGTGAAACCGCGGAGTCGGGCGGTTTTGTGGCCGGTGGGGCCGCCGGCAGGCGAACGCGGGGTCGGCCGTGCTCCGCCCGACGCCCGTTTCGCCCGACGCCCGTTTCGCCCGACGCCC
>SXGQ01272958.1_pt1 | contig 19375 bp, 19 predicted proteins | sample 3178371 | NCBI WGS metagenome assembly SXGQ01 (sample SAMN11356859, study PRJNA531348) | freshwater metagenome | isolation source: freshwater sample F1-20 | place: China: Fuxian Lake, Yuxi | collected 2017-12-25 | reverse complement strand
GTCGTTCAGCCGCATGTAGAACGGTTTAATGTCCTTCGGATAGTTGAAGACCGTGACCGGCGATTTGAAATGCTCCTCGGTGAGGAAGCGCTCGTGCTCGGATTGGAGATTTGAACCGCGGACGACGGGATACTCAAACTGGCGCCCGCTCTTTTCCAGAATCGTCACCGCATCCGCGTACGGCACACGCACAAACGGCCGCTCTACTACAAAATTGAGGCGCTCCATGATGCCCTTGTCCACGAACTTCGCGAACAGACCGAGGTCCTCGGCGCAGTTCGCAAGCGTGTAGGAAGCCATGGCCTTTATGAATTCCTCGCCAAGATCCATGTCGCCGTAGATGTCGCAAAACGCCATCTCCGGCTCGATCATCCAGAATTCGGCCGCATGACGCGCCGTGTTCGAGTTCTCGGCTCGAAAGGTCGGGCCAAATGTGTAGATGTTCGAAAGCGCGCACGCATACGTCTCGCCCTCGAGTTGCCCGCTAACGGTGAGGAATGTCGGAGTGCCGAAGAAATCGTCCGCAGGCTTCTCGCCAGGCGCGCCTTTCAGCGTCGTGACCCGGAACATCTCGCCGGCACCCTCGCAATCGCTCGACGTGATGATCGGCGTGTGGACGTAGAAAAAATCCCGCTTTTGAAAGAACTCGTGCACCGCAAAAGCGAGCCGGCTTCGCGTGCGGAAAATCGCGCCGTAGAGATTCGCGCGCGGACGAAGGTGCGCGATGGAGCGGAGGAACTCCACGGTGTGCCCTTTTTTCTGGAGCGGAAATGTTGCATCCGTCCTGCCCACCAACTCCACACGCGCAGCCCGTAACTCCCATTTCTGTCCCTGCGCGGGCGACGGCACCAGCTCGCCCTCAATCGCCACGGAAGCTCCTGTGGACATCTCCGGCAAATGCTCGGAGCCGGGAGTTCCGGCATCCACGACGACCTGAAGATTTCCGAGACACGAACCATCGTTCAGTTCGAGAAACGAAAATCCCTTCGAATCGCGGCGGGTGCGCACCCAGGCTTTGACAGTCACGGAACCGGACGGCTCGGAGGCGGAGAGGATGTTCTTGATCAACGTGTGCATGCAGTCCGTATGCACCGACATCCGCCCGCGCGGCAACTCCGGTGTTGGGCGAAGATGATGAACTTTGTTGGAAGTGATGCTTGCGGCACGGGCGACTTTCGCATCCCTTTCACGCCTCATGAGCCAACCGTCCCTTGACGAACTGAATGCCCGCGTCCGTGAAGCCGCGGGATGGATCCCGAAATTGCGCGAAACCGTAGGCCAGGTGGTCGTCGGGCAGTCCCACCTGCTTGATCGGCTTCTCGTAGGACTGCTGGCCAATGGCCACGTCCTTCTCGAAGGCGTTCCGGGACTCGCGAAAACGCTCGCCGTTCGCACGCTTGCAAATGCGATTCACGCAAGCTTCAGCCGCATCCAGTTCACACCCGACCTGCTCCCAGCGGATATCGTGGGCACGCTGATTTACAATCCCGGCGACGGAAAATACCACGCCACCAAAGGCCCCGTTTTTGCCAATATCGTGCTCGCGGATGAAATCAACCGCGCACCGGCAAAAGTGCAGTCCGCCTTGCTTGAAGCGATGCAGGAGCGGCAGGTGACGCTCGGCGGCGAGACGCACAAACTCCCCTCGCCTTTCCTCGTGCTTGCAACGGAAAATCCCATCGACCAAGAAGGAACCTACCCGCTTCCCGAGGCGCAGGTTGACCGCTTTATGCTGAAGGTCGTCGTCGGATATCCGAGCTTTGAGGAAGAGCGAAAGATTCTCGATACGATGGCTTTCACAAAACCGAAGACCGACGTCGAGAAGGTCATCGAGCAGGAGGAAATCGTCGCCGCCCGCGCCGTGGTGGACGCGCTCCACGTGGATGACAAAGTGCGCGATTACATCGTCCACGTCGTGTTTGCGACCCGCGAGCCGGCGAAATACGGCGTCGGCGATCTCGCGCCGCTCATCCAATTTGGCGCCAGCCCGCGCGCAACGATTTCGCTCACGCTCGCAGCGAAAGCGTGGGCTTTAATCCAAGGCCGCGCCTACGTGACACCGGGCGACATTAAAGCCATCGGCGCTGATGTCCTCCGCCACCGCGTGCTCCTCACTTACGAGGCCGAAGCGCAGGGAATCACCAGCGACGCCGTCGTGAAGCGGATTTTTGACAATGTTCCAGTTCCGTAGGCCCCGACAGGCCAGCGTCTGATGCTGACTACAAACAACATCGTCGAGAAAGTCCGCCGCGTTGAGTTGCGAACGAGCAAGCTCGCGAACGACCTCATGACCGGCGCTTACCAAAGCCAGTTCAAGGGTCGCGGAATGGACTTCGAGGAACTGCGGGAATACGTGCCCGGCGACGATGTGCGGACGATTGACTGGAACGTCACCGCCCGGATGCGGCGGCCGTTTGTGAAACTCCACCGTGAGGAACGCGAACTCGCCGTGATGCTCGTGCTCGATATCTCGGCGAGCGGCGCATTTGGCTCCTCCGATCGCTCGAAACGCGAGTTCGCTGCCGAGGTCGCCGCGACGCTCGCCTTCTCCGCGCTTCGAAATGGCGACAAGGTCGGACTGCTGCTTTTTAGCGAGGATGTGGAGCTTTTCGTACCACCAAAAAAGGGCCGCAAGCACCTGCTCCGCATCATTCGTGAAGCACTGGCTTTTCCCGCGAAGAAGCGCGGCACGAGCATCCGTGCGGCGCTCAGTTTTGTGAACCACGTGCTTCATCGCAGGTCCGTGGTTTTTCTGCTCACGGATTTTCTGCACAGCTTTGACGCGACCGAAGGCCGGCACGAATTGTTCCGCGAACTCGGTCAGACCAATTCCCGGCACGATCTCGTCTGCGTGCATCTTCACGACGAACGGGAGCGCGCGATGCCGCCGGCGGGGCTGCTCCTTCTGGAGGATGCGGAGACCGGCGAACTGCTCGAACTCGACACCGTTCGCAACAGCACCCGTCTGGCGTTTGCGGAGAAATCGGCACAACGACTCGAGCATCTGGACCGCGCGCTCACGCAGAGCGCGGTCGATGTCGTGCGTCTGGCTCCCGACGATGATTTCGCGTCCACTTTGCAGCGGTTCTTCGAAACAAGGAGGCGGAGATGAAACGGATGCTCACGTTCGCCGCCATCGCGCTGCTCACAGTTGAAGCTTCTGCGGCGATCACAAAAGATCCCGGCCCGATTCCCGATCTTCGTCCGCCGCGGGCTGAACTGCCACCGAGCGTGGAGACAAAGCGCGATCTTCGCCCGTGGTTCATCGGCACGGGAATCATTGCCGTGCTCGCCGCAGTGCTCGCGTCCATTCCACGCAAACAGTCCGCACCGCCGACACCACCATACGTCATCGCGCGCAGGAAACTGGACACCATGGTTGCATCGAGTCCGCAGCCCGATGAACTCGTCCGCGTTCTCCGCGAGTATCTTCTTGAGGCGTTCAGCATTCCCGCCCGCGGTGCAACGACGGCGGAGCTGATTGATTGGCTATCAGCCCACCCAAGGTGGGACACGCAACTCGGAGCCGAGACAACCGGAATCCTTACTTCGTGCGACGAGACAAAATTCTCGCCGACACCGCAGCCGCCATCTCAGCTTTCCACCGAGATGGTCCTGTCTCTCATTTCGCGAATCGAAGGACGCCGCGCAGTGCCCGCGGGCGTAACGCAAAGCGCAGTTCAATCATGACGGGCTCCTTCGAATTCCAGTATCCTTGGGCACTGGCACTGCTCGCCCTTCTGCCAATCTACGCGTTCCTTCGCGGACGCAGCAGTCGCGAGGGCTCGATTCTTTTTTCCAGCGCGGAACTGGTTCGCTCCATCGGCGGTCGCGTTCGCTCGGGCGCGGGCCGGCTTTTCCTTTTTCTCCGCACGATCATCGTCGCGCTTGCGATCGCGGCACTCGCCGGACCCCGCCTCATCAATGAGGAAACCGAGGTGCAATCGAGCGGTGTGGATATCATGATCGTGTATGACCTCTCGTGGTCGATGATGGCGCTCGATATGGCACCGCCGGGCACGCTCAAGACGCGATTCGATATCGCGCAGGAGAAGATGAAGGGCTTCATCGCCCAACGCCCGAGCGACCGTATCGGGCTCGTGGTATTCAGCGGCGTGCCCTACCTTATCTGCCCTCCGACTTTGAATCACGACTGGCTGCTTCAGCAGTTCGACCGCTTGCACATCGGCCTCATCAATCAGGTCGGCACCGCGATTGGTGACGCTACCGGACTCGCCGTGCGCCGTCTCGCTTCGCAAAAGGACAGCAAGAGCAAGGTCATCATGCTCCTCACCGATGGCGACAACAACAAATGGGAGACACTCGAACCGCTACCCTCCGCAGAGTTCGCGCGCGGTGAAAAGGTCCGCATTTACTCGGTCGGCATCGGCAAAAACGAGCCGTGCATGCTTTACAACTTCGACCGCAGCACGGGGAAATTCGATATCGGGCCTGACGGGCGTCCCATGGGTGGCTACATCACCCAGCTCTCGCCGGCGAACTACGTCGTGCTTGAGAAGATGTCGAATCTCACCGGAGGAAAAAGCTACACGGCGACGAATATGCAGGAACTCGACACCGTGTATGCGGATATCGACCGCCTCGAAAAGACCGAGAAAAAGTTACGGAGCCGCCGGACTTACACCCCGCTCTATCAAGTCCCGCTGATTGCCGCGATTGCGCTGCTGCTGCTGGAACTCATTCTCGCGAACACGCGGTTCAGGAGGGTGCCATGAAACACAGACTTCTCTTCGCAGAACCTGCATGGCTCTGGCTCGCAGCGGCGACCGTTCTCCTTCTCGCGATCCTCATCGCGTGGTCGGCACGCAAACGCCGTGAGCAACTTGCTGCGTTTGCACAGGCCGGACAGCTTGAGTCGCTGCTTGGGCACCACAGTCCGATCCGCCGCATCATTAAAAACGGGATTCTTCTGCTCGCCGTGCTGCTTCTCGGCATCGCGCTCGCGCGCCCTCAATGGGGCGTTCTGGAGGAGGAAGTGCAGCGGAAGGGCGAGGATGTTGTCTTCCTCCTCGATGTATCAAAGTCGATGCTCGCGAAGGACGTGCAGCCGAACCGACTTGAACGCGCGAAACTCGCCATCCGCGATTTTCTCACGCGCCACGCCGGTGGACGCGTGGGCCTGGTGGCGTTTGCGGGCGACGCATTTTTGTGGTGCCCGCTGACGCTCGACTACGATGCATTTGAAGAGACGCTTTCCGACCTTTCACCCGATTCCCTCTCGGTCCCGGGCTCGGACATCGCAAGTGCTCTCTTTGCGGCCCGTGGTGCATTTGAAAAAACCGAAAAACGAAAGGTTCTGATCGTAATAAGTGATGGCGAGGATCTCGAGAAACTCGGCATCAAAGCCGCCGGCAAACTCGCCGAGGAAGGCGTAATTGTTTACACGGTCGGCGTGGGAACACCTAACGGCGCGCCCATTATGATACCCGGCCCGGGCGGCGAAATGGTCCCCATGCTCGACGGCTCCGGCCAGCCGGTGAACAGCGCCCTTGATGAAAAGACGCTCACCGAAATCGCAGAAACTACCGGCGGAAACTACCGGCTGCTTCAAAATATCGCAGGCTCGATGGCCGATGTCGGACGCACCCTGCGCCAGTCGGAAGGCAAGCCGCTCACGCAGGTTCGCAAGCTCGGAATCGACCGCTACCAATGGCCTCTGGGTGTTGCCATTTTCCTCCTCGTGGTGGAATCTCTACTTCGAACCCGCCGCCGCCAGAGGGCCGCGCAACCAGCCAGTTAAATGATGATCCGCACACTCGCCATCGCAGCACTGCTCACCGCGACGCTCCACGCCGCACCGCGAACCGCGCGCGAACTTTACAACGCCGGTTTGCAAAAGATGAAGGACGGCGATTTGAAAGCAGCCGAGTCACTCCTGCGCAACGCTGCTTCGCTCGGGCAGGAAACCGTCGTGACGCCCGCGCTGTATAATCTGGGCCACGTCCGGTTTTCGCAGGGAAAGGAAACGCTGAAAGGTGAGGGCAACCGGCAGCAATTGCTCGATACGGGCGCCGCTGCGACAGCGCTCGCAGAGGAAGTGCTTCGTGCCAAGAAGCCCATCGCCGAGCAGAGCACCGACGTTCAGGACATCGTCGAGGCCTACCTCGAGGCCCGCGCCGCCCGAAAGCAGCTCCGCGCATCGCGCGATGCAAACACCCGCGGACTCGACCTGCTCGGCACCGCACTCGGCAAATGGCGGCGTTCGGTCGGCGACTTCCGCAGCGCAGCCGAATTGGAACCGGCGGATTCCGACGCTCCATTCAACGCAGATGTCGTGGAGCGGCACATCCAGGAGTTGCTGAAGTTCAAGGAGCAACTGGAGAAACAGGCCGCCGAAGTCGAAAAGATGCGGGAAGAGCTCAAGAAAATGATGGGCAAATTGCGCTCCAAGATTCCGCCGGAAATGATGCAAGAGGGCGACGGCGAGGAGGAGGACGAGGAATCAGAGGAGGAAAAGGGCAAGAACCCGAAGGACAAAGCCGGCGAAAAGCAGGAGCAACGAATCGGCGGCGAACGGGAGATTTCTCCGGAAATGAGCAAGTGGCTCAAAGAGGTGCTGAAACAGCGAACGATGAACATCACACCCGATGGTCAGCCAGCCGGAGGCGACCCAAGCAATGAACCCGATCCGCTCGGCCAGCCCCGTCCCGACGGACGTGGCGGTCAGCAACAACCCAAAGGAAAGAAAGGACGCGACTGGTGAGTAATCTCGGTTTTTCAAACTCCTCGCCGTTAGGGCGCATCGCCGCATTGGTCGGCTGCGCCGTCACTCTCTACGCGCAGCAGCCCGCGGAACAACCGCCCACGATTCCGCCGGCATTACCCGGTTTCCCGCGCGTGGAGATTCAACGGATCGCGCCCGACAGCGGCGCCATCGATGGCGGAGCCAGCGCGATGTTTGCCGGCCCTGCGCGCGTCGGACGTCCGGTGGAATTTCGTGTCACCGTCATGGGAATCACGCGTCTTGTTGAGCCGCCACAGCTTCCCGAAGTAGACGGCATGACTTTTCAAGCGGCCGGTCGCTCGATGATGGCGAGCGGAGTGACGACCTATCGCTTCATCGCGATTCCGCAGCGCGCAGGAACCGTTACAGTCCCATCGTTCGAAATGGCCGTTGGCGACCGCAAGATCACGATTCCGAAATCGCAAATCGAAGTCGCCGAAGCACAGCCCGGCGAACAGCGCTACCAGCCGCTTCAATCATCGCTCGACCTGCCGAAGCGCGATTTCTACGTGGGCGAGACCATCCCCGGTCGCCTGCTCTTTGTGGAAACTCCGGACGAAAGCCCGACCTACATCCAGCATGTCGCAAAAACATCCGGCGCTGCTGTTTTCCATATCGATAACTCCACCCGCAGCGTCGAGATCGACGTGAACGGCGAGAAACGCCGCGCGCTCGCGAAGCCAATCCAAATCACGCCGTTGAAGGAAGGCGATACGGAGATCAACTGCCAGGTCATCGTCCACGTGCAGAAACGCGACATCAACGGCATCGGCCGCGGTTTCGCGATGCAGGTGCAAAGCACGGTTGATGTGCCCTCCGCCAAACTCCGTGTTTTACCGCTTCCGAAAGAAGGCAAACCGCCGGGATTCACCGGCGCCATCGGCACTTTCAGTCTCTCCGCGCCCAAGCTGTCCGCGACGGAGGTCGAAACCGGCGAGCCAATCACGCTCGCAATTTCGCTCACCGGCGAGGGCAATCTCTCCGGCGTCTCGGCTCCGGAACTCCCAAAGGACAACCCCGACTGGCAAACCTATAAACCGACGACCGACCTAGCCTCGGCGAACGATGATTCGGCACCGCTGCTCGCGACGAAAACGTTCACTTACACACTCGTACCGAAGAACTCCGGCACTCGCGGGACACCCGCGATTCCATTCAGCTACTTCGACCCCGCCAAGGCTGCCTACGTGGATGTCACCATTCCGCCACAACCCATCAAGGTGAAGGCTGCCGCTGCGGCAGTTGCAGCCGTGCCCGACACCAATTCCGGAACCGAGAAGGCAGCCGAATCCGAACCCGAGAAGGGACCAAAGCCCATCGAGCCCGCACTGACCGGACTTGCTGAAAGCACGGGACTCTGGAGCAACAGCCTGCGCCCGCTGCTGTGGTCGCAGTGGTTTCTGCTTGGGCAACTGGCTCCACCGCTCATTTTGCTCGCGCTTTGGCTCCGGAAAAAGCGCCGTGATTTTCTCGCGGCGAATCCACAAATCGTTCGCCGTCGGAAGGCCCGTGCGGCTGCACGACTCGCTCTGGAGGAAGCCCGAACAGCGGCACGTCGCGGCGACCAATCCGCGTTTCTGGCGGCGAGCACCCGCGCACTTCGCGAGGCCGCATCGCCGCTCGATACCACGAAATCCGTGAGCCTCACGCAGGAGGAAGTGTTGCACGCTCTGCGCGACGATGAACGCGCTTCCGCAACGGCAAAGTCGATCTTTGATTCAGCCGAAGCACGCCGCTACGGAGCGGAAATCACGCTGAAACCGGACCGCGTCATGCCCGACCTCGAACACACACTCGCCCGCCTGAGCGCGAAATCCTGAGCCATGAAACTCCTCGTTCAATTTCTGCTCATCCTCGTGTCTTCGGTCGCATTTGCGGAAGCACCAAGCGACCGTTTCGAGAAGGCCACCGCCGCGATGGTCTCCGGCGACTACGGCGAAGCCGCCTACCAACTTCGCGAGATCGTTTCGGAGGGCAATTACTCGCACGGCGCGTTGCATAATCTCGGCAATGCCGAATGGAAGGTCGTGCGCCCTGGGCACGCCATCCTCGCATGGGAACGCGCTTCGTTGCTGAACCCGCGCGATACCAACACCGCGGCCAATCTCGCATTTGCGCGCAAGAAATCGGAGCTCCAGAACCCTGTCCTCGCGTGGCATGAGAGCTACTCGGGATGGCTCCCGCCGAATATCTGGCTCGTCGCCGCCAGCGTGGGTCTTTGGGGCGGTGTGACGCTGCTTATCCTTCCACGCCTCATCGGAGCGCGGCGCGCCGACTGGCATCAAGGAATGGCGGCACTGCTGCTCACCGTGTTCATGCTTTCGCTTCCGGCGCTCTTCGGCATCCACCGTCGTGCGAACCTCGGAGTCGCGCTGGAAGACGCTACGTCGCTCCGCTTAACACCCACGCGGGACGGCGAAGAACTCGTGAAACTCCCCGCGGGCGAAGTGGCACGCGTGGAGAAGGAGCGCGGCGGATACTTCTACGTCCGCGCCGAGGGCGACCGCGCCGGCTGGGTGCGAAAGCAGGAGTTCGAACGAATCTGGGCGCGCTGACGTTTGTGAAGCGCCTAGCGTTTCGCAATATCCACGCACACGAGCTTTTCCTCGCTGCGCAAATACAGGCGGCCGTTTGAGAGAACCGGTCCCGCCCATGTTGGATACACGAGCCCCGGGACCTGCCAGCGTGCCAGTTCCACGCACTTCGTGGAGTCCGGCTTGAAGAGCCCGAGCAGGCCGGCTTCGCCGAGGGCGATCAGTTTTCCGTCCACGTGAATCGCCCATCCCCGCGCGAATACATCGGGCATCGGCTCGCCGCGAAGCTTGCCGTGGCCACCTTTCCGCCACCGCTCATCCCGCTCCCACTTCACCGTTCCCGTCATGAAATCCACGCACCGGAAGACTCCGTCGGGCTCATTGCGTCCGCTGAATGCATAGAGATTCCCATCCACGAGATTCGGCTGGGACCAATGCATCTCAAGGGAAAGCGAGCGCCACACTTCATCGACTCCCTTGCCATCCGGCTTCACGCGGAGCAGGACCGAGCCGCTTCGGTAGTAGGCGGATGAAATGAAAATCAGATCGTCCTTCACGATGGGCGTCATGGCGTTCACCGACTCCTCGCGATTGGAGCGAAACCAGAACGAGAAGTTGTGCGCGCCGGTCTCGGGATCGAGCGAAAGAAGGCCCTGACGTGTCACCGTAAGCACATGACGGCGGCCGTGAATCGTCGCCAGCACCGGCGTGCAGTAGCTCGCGGCTTTTTGGAAACCCGGGTGCCCCACGTCCCATTTCACGAACGGCTCGCCGGGCCAGCCTTTCATCAAAACCCCGTTCCACGTCTTTTCGCCGCCATTTTCCCACAGCGTTTTTCCGGTCGCGGCATCAAAGGCCACGATGCCCGAGTTTGTCTGTCCGCCGACCTGCACGATGAGCCGATTCCCATCCAGCACCGGCGCACTACCGACCCCGAAGAACGCCTCGGGAACATCGAATTCCTTCGACGTCACCCGCTTCCACAATTCCTTTCCCGATACGCGGTCGAGGCAGATGAGATTGCCGTCGGCACCGAACAAATAGCAGCGGTCCTTTGTCAGCAGCGGTGCGTTGCGCGGGCCGTTGTTGTAGCCAAACGGGTCCTCGAACTTGGTCGGCGCCTTGTAGCTCCAAATCGACTTTCCGGTCACGGCGTCCATCGCTTCGGCGACCTCGAAATCGCCTTCGCGGTGGAACAGCACCAGCATCCCGTCAATCACGCTCGGCGCAGCGTAACCGGTGCCGATGTCGCGCGACCAGAGCACCGTCGGACCGCTCTTCGGCCACGCATCGAGCAGGCCGCCCGTCTCCGGCGAAGTGCCGTCGCGATTCGGTCCTAGAAACGTCGGCCAGTCGGCGGCTGCGGCTGACGAGGCAAGGATGCAGAGTGAAAGAAAAGCACGGGTGATCATAGTGTATGAAAATGAAACCGACACGCCCTACGGCAGCACGGCGGGAATACTCTCCAAAAGCGCGGCGAACGTCGCCGGCGTGAACGAAACCGGGCTCCGGAGCTGGTCTTCCATGCCACGAATCACCTCGTCGAATTTCCCGCCCTTCGCTCCGGGCAGCGCGAGTGCCAGTGCGCGGATTGCAGGAACCACGACCTCCGCCCTGCGCCGCAGCACCACGGCATCCTGCGCGGCGTCGCGGAACATCGCTGCGTTGTCGCAAATCGTCTTTATCTGCCCCTTCACCAGCAGTTCCGTCCACCGCGTCTTCGATGCACCGGTCGCGAGACGGTTTGCAGCGGAGCGCAACTCCGAGAGATCCTCCACGCTCTCCGGCAGCGCCGACTTTCCGCTTTCCGTCTGGCCGAGCATCCAGTGCAGCGCACGAATGCGCGCGGTGATTCCCTCATCCGGCGTCTTCTGCGCGCGCCACGCCAGCTCGCGGAGCGACACGGCCTGCCCGGCGATCCACGCGCGCGGTGCATCCATCGGCGTGTCGCCCGTCCAGTGGGGCGGGAGCTCCGCGAGCTGCCGCGCTAGCTCGAACCGCAGCTCCGGATGCCCCGCGGCCTGCAGTCCGGCGGGCAGATGAAGATGGCAGCCGGCGCACGTGTTTCCGCGCTGGGCGGGTTGGGAAAGGTCGCGCATCCCGGCGGCGACGCGCTGTGCGTGCGTCACATCCGGACGCGTATGAAAGCGCAGCCATTTCTCGCCCGGGCCGTGGCACGCTTCGCAGCTCACTCCGCGGTTTGCCTTCACGCCCGCGGCGAGCCGCTCGAGTGCTGCGCTCTGCATGGGCGAATGACACACCGTGCACTGCTCGCTCTTCACCGGGTCTGCGATTCCCAGCGTTTCGCCGATTCGCTTGCTCCGCGCCGCGCCGAGGATCGAGTCCGCCCTCGCGTGCGGATCCTTCTTCATCCACGTCCACAACTGGTCATCGCCTTTCCCGCCGCCGTGGCAGCCGGAAGATGCGCAGGATTGAAACCCCGTGAACCGCTCCGCTGCGAACATCGGGAGCGTCAGAAATATGAGGAAAACTACGAGTCGCACACTGCCCCGCATATCCGAATCCACGCCGACTGGCGAGCAGAGAGATTGCCGCTAATGGCAGCTACTCTTTCGGTTTGTCTTTGTAGAAGAGGATTCCTCGCTCTTTCAAATTGCGAACGAGAGCCTTCAGGTTCGCAGCCGTTTCCTTGTCCGCCAGCAAAAGACCCAGCGCGCCACCTCCAGCATTCGCCTTGTTAACGAGGATTCGCACCGAATCCATGGTCTTCCCGGCAGTGTCCGAGAACTTCGAAATCGAAGCGAATGTCGCCTTCATTCCATCCACGGCAGAATCGATCTTTCCAAACGCGGCGTCTGCCTTCGCGAGCGCGCTGTCGAGTTTGCCAACTGCGGTTTTCGCAGTATCCATCGCATCCTTGGCGGAAGTCATGGCGTCCTTGCCTTTCGCCACGAGTGAATCGAGGTCTGTAGTAGCCTTCTTGAAATTTTCCGTCGTCACTTTGAGGTTCTCGAAAGTGGCCTTCACGCTTTTCACGTTCTCATCGCTGAGCAGGTCGCGGTTCATTTTCTCCATGGTTCGCTTTACCTCCTCCATCACATCACCGGCTTTCGCACCAAGGTCGGTCAATCCCTCCTGCCGTGAGCCTACGATGTAAGCACCGGGTTCGATTGCGTCATCGGGCGAAGCATCTTTCCGCGGGTTGATGGAGATCGAGACATCACCCATCAATCCCGCGCTGTTCACGACGATGTCACACTTCTTCGGCAGCTTGATGTTGTCTTTGATTTTGAGCCCCACCTGCACGGCATAGCGCCCCTGGATGAGTTGCGGCGCTTTCGAGACAAAACCGGCTTTTGCGCCCGAGAGATAAACATCGGCTCCGCCGAGCAGGCGGTCCGCGTTTTCGAACTCAACAGTTATCTCATAGTGCTTCTCCAAGCCCGTTCCGAGTTTACCGAAGTAGACTGCGAGTGAAGCGCCAACCAAAATGCTGATGAAAAGAAACAAGCCGACTTTCCACTCGGTGCCGTGTGAGGTTTTTTCCATAATGTCTTAGTCGGTATCACCACTGTGCCCGTGGATGAAGTCCTGAATCACGCTGTCTGTGCTGTTTCGAAGCTCGTCGACAGAACCCAGGAAGTGGAGCCGCCCCTCGTGCAACAGCGCAACACGGTCGGCGCAGTAAAAAGCCGTCTTCATGTCATGAGTCACCACAATGGAAGTCACGCCGAGCCGCTTTTGCAGCCGCCGGATCATGTGATTGATGCTGTCGGACGTAATCGGATCGAGACCGGTGGTCGGCTCATCGTAGAGAACACATCGCGGTCTGCCGACAATCGTTCGTGCAAGGCCGACACGTTTGCGCATACCGCCACTGAGGTCGGCAGGCATTGTCCGCTGCTCACCGTCGAGGTCCACCATCTCCAAAGCCTGCGCGACGCGCTCATCGATCTCCTTTTCATCGCGAACCCCCTGCTCCAGCAATGGAAACGCGAGGTTTTGCTCGACACTCATCGAGTCGAAAAGCGCGGCACTTTGAAACAGCATTCCCACCTTGGCCCGCACCGGACCGAGCTGGCGCTCGGTGAGATTGGATATCGATTCACCATCGACCAGCACCTCGCCGGAGTCCGGCCGCATGAGGCCAATCATGTGCTTCAAAATCACGCTCTTCCCGCAGCCCGAACGGCCGAGCACTACGAGCGTCTCGCCGGGCTCCACCTTCAAACTCACGCCGCGGAGGACCTGTTTGCTCCCGAAGCTCTTGAACAAATCGCGTGTCTCGATCATTTGTCCACCGGGAAGAGGACCTCCAACGCGAAGGTCAGCACAAAATTTGAGACGAGTATCGAGAGCGAGGAAATCACCACCGCCTCCGTCGGTGCGCGACCGACTCCTGCCGCGCCGTTGCTGGTCTTCAACCCCTGATGACACGCAACAAGGACGATAATCACTCCAAACACAAACGCCTTGATAATCGCCTTGTAGATATCCTCCAAGCCGACCCAATGCTCGAGATTCCGCAGGAACGGAGCCTCGGCGACCCCGAGCGTTTGAACGGAAACCAAGTAGCACGCGACCAGCGCAAGCATGCAGGCCTCGAGCACGAGCAGGGGCATCGAAATCATCATCGCCAGCGCACGCGGCACAACCAGATAATCGACTGGATGGACTCCCAGCGCACGAAGCGCGTCCACCTGTTCGGTAACCTTCATCGTTCCGATTTCAGCCGCGATTGCTGCACCCACGCGGCCTGCGACCATCAAAGCGGATAGCGCAGGTCCCAGCTCGCGGAAGATTGCCACTGCCGTCACGGAGCCGACTGTTGTCTCCATGCTGAAATTGCGGAGCTGAAAGAAAAGCTGCGCCGCGAATACCGCACCGGTGAAGGCGCCGGTGACCATCACGACGAGTTGCGAGCGGGTCCCTATTTCGTAAATCTGCTGAAGAAGAAGTCTCCAGCGAATCTTGGAGACAAATACCGAGTGAACGATCTCCTCAGCAAGCCGCGCGACCTCCCCGAGATAATTGAGAAATGTGATGACCGTCCTGCCGAGCGCAGTAATCATGAAGCGCGCACCGTCAGGCCGGAAGCTTGATTGGCTGAGTCTTTGTCTTTTTCGGGCTCAATTCGGCAGGGATGTTGCCGACAATTTTGGCATCCAATCCGAGCTTTGAGAAGATTGCCTTCAGTTCGGTCACCGTGAACGTGGGCGACTCGAATTCCATGTAAACAATGTCGTGATTGCTATCGACCTTGTAGTGCAGCCCGGTGATCGTCTCAAACTCACGATCAAGCTCCAGGATTTTCTCCAGATTGCGGATTCCAGCGGCGTAAACCTCGATTTCGATCATGTTGGCGGGTTGGTTGTTGGCAGGACGCTAATCGACGGCGCGCCTCGCACGCAAAGGGACAGTTCGCGCGGTTGCGCGGTTTCACTCGTCGAACGTTAAAACCGCGCTGGACAGATTCGGGCCGCTCCGCATCCTCGCGGCATGAAATTCACTCCACTCCTATTTCTCACGGCTACCATTCCTGCCATCGCAGACGTGCGGCTTCCAGCCATCATTAGCGACAACATGGTCCTGCTTCAGGAGACAAAAGCCAATGTCTGGGGCTGGGCCGATTCGGGAGAGACCGTCACGGTCAAACTGGGCGGGCAGTCAGTTTCCACGAAAGCGGATGAAAAAGGAAAATGGTCGTTGAAACTCGCAGGCCTCAAACCCGGTGCTTCCGGCGAAATGACCGTTTCCGGGAAGAACACCCTCACCGTCAAAAACGTCGCCGTAGGGGAAGTGTGGCTCGCGAGCGGACAAAGCAACATGGAATGGGTCGTCAAGAATGCGAAGGATGCCGAGAAGGAAATTGCCGGCTGCAATTTCCCGGACATCCGCGTCTTTACCGTCGCAAAAAAGGGAAGCGAGACGCCGCTTGAGGACGTCAGCGGAAAATGGAGCATCGCCACTCCGGCGGACGCACCGACTTTCAGCGCTGTGGGTTATTTCTTCGTGCGCGAACTCCACCAAAAATTGAAGGTACCGGTCGGGCTGATCCACAGTTCATGGGGCGGGACGCCGGTGGAAACCTGGATACCCGCCAGCGGCATGAAAACGAACGCGGCTTTTGAGGAACACTGGAAGCGGAAGCTGGCAGCTTATCCGCAGGCCAAGGCCGAGTATGAGGAAAAGCTAAAGGTTTTTAAGGATGAAGCCGAGAAGGCCAAAACCGAGGGTAAACCCGCACCGAAAGCTCCTCGCGCGCCGGATGGACCCGACGCTTTATACTCCGCTCCGATGGGGCTCTTCAACGGCATGATTGCACCGCTCACGCCATACACAATTCGCGGAGCAATTTGGTATCAGGGCGAGAGCAACGCGGGACTCAACAACCGCGGAAACATGGAGCTCTACACGAAACTTTTCAGCACGATGATTCTCGCTTGGCGGTTTGAGTTTGCACGCGCCCAGGCGATTCCGCGCGAGGAGAGCGAATTCAGCTTTCTCTTCGTACAGCTGGCCAACTATTTCCCAAAACGCGAGCAACCCGCGGACAGCTACTGGGCGCAAATTCGCGAGGCGCAATTGAACACGCTGGAGGTTCCGCGGACGGAGATGGCCGTGACGATCGATCTCGGCGAAGCAAACGACATCCACCCGAAAAACAAACAGGACGTCGGCAAACGACTCGCACTCGCGGCGCTGGCGGCGACTTACTTTGAGGAGATTCCATACAGCGGGCCGATCTACGGCGGCATGCAGGCGGAAGATGGAAAGATCCGGCTTAATTTTAGTCATGCAGATGGACTGAAGGCGGCCGATGGCGACAAAATCAAGGGCTTCGCGGTCGCGGGCGAGGACAAGGTTTTCCACTGGGCCGACGTCACACTCGAAGGCGATCACGTCGTCGTCTCCAGCCCGAAAGTCCCTGCCCCGGTAGCGGTGCGCTACGGCTGGGCGGATAACCCCGACTGCAATCTGGTGAACGGCGCGGGCCTACCGGCCAGCCCTTTCCGTACGGACAATTGGAAACAGAATCCTCCCGCCGGAAGCGCCGCAACGAATTGAACATGAATGCTGAATACAAGCTGCTCGCCGATGCCCTCCGCGAACGAATCGCAGTCATCGCAGACAGGGATTTTTACCAACGTGACCCATCGGCGCATCTCGAAAAGCTGAAGTCCGTGTCCGAGCAAATCGATACCCACGCCGCGGCACTCCCGAAGCCGGTGGACGGAGAATTTGCTCACTTCATCCACCGCGCCAGTTATGCGAAGGCCCTCGCATGGCTGGAAGCCCGCGGGCTTTAAAAAGCCTCAGCCCATCTTGAAGCGGACATCCCGAATCGCCCGACCGAAACGCTTCCGCAGTTTTTCGAGGATTTCCTTCCGGAATGTGCGCTCCAGTTCAAACATCATCGAGGACTGGAGAACGCGGACGTAAAGTATGCCCTCGTAAAGGCGGTTCGGCTTTGAATGCCCGGCGAGAAACTCGCCCACAATTTCGCGCCATGCAGCGATGATCTGCTCCTCCGTCATGCGGTCCGAAAGACCGAGATCCTTCATCAGGGCAGCGACGAGCGGTCCGACGGCTTGCGACGTATCCTGCGGGAACGGCTCCTCGGGGAGCCCCCGCCATTCGGCAATCACCTGCGCTTTGATCCGCTTGTTCACACCGGAAGCATGCCCGGCGCGAGCTTCGCGTCCAAACGAAAAAACGTCCATCATTGCCCGGTGTGAAGTTTCCTTTTAAGGTGAGGGAGATGACTCCAAGACCGCGATTACCCGACGCCGACCGGCACCGGCTCGATGCGCTCGCCGACAAACTCGCGGGCCTCCGCCGTTCGAATATCGGATATCCGTGCAATCAGGACTTCGACTACTCGGAACTAGCTCCATTCTTCGCGTGGTCTGCGAACAATATCGGCGATCCATTCGGCCCGTCCAACTACCGGCTGAACACGCTGGAGTTTGAGCGCGACGTACTCGCGGATTTTGCCCGTTACGCGCAGGCTGAGGAAGGCAACTGGTGGGGCTACGTGACGAGCGGCGGCACCGAAGGCAATATGTATGGGCTCTACGTCGCCCGCGAATTGCACCCGGATGGGATATGCTACTTCAGCGAAGACACGCACTACTCCGTCGCAAAAGTCCTGCGCCTCCAGCACACCCGCAGCATCATGCTGAAATCCCAAGCAAACGGCGAAATCGACTACACCGACCTTCGTGAAACACTAAGAATCCACCGCGACGCTCCGCCCATCATCTTCGCGAATATCGGAACTACGATGAAGGGAGCGATCGACAATCTCGCCACCATCCGCGGCATTCTCGAAGACCTCGCGATTTCCCAATCCTACATCCACGCCGATGCCGCGCTGAGCGGGATGATTCTGCCATTCGTTACCGAACCACAACCGTGGAACTTCGCCGCCGGTGCCGACAGCATCAGCATCAGCGGGCACAAGCTACTCGGGTCGCCGCTGCCGTGCGGCGTCGTTCTCGCGAAGAAAAGAAACGTGGATCGTATCGCACGGAGCATCGAATACATCGGCGCGCTCGACACGACGATTGCCGGCTCCCGGAGTGCGTTCGGCCCGCTTTTCCTGTGGTATCGCCTGCGCAGCCTCGGACTCGAGGGCATTTCGGAAATCGTCCGCCGCAGTATGGAACTCGCCGCCTTTGCCGAGTCCCGACTCAACGAAGCCGGCATCCCGGCGTGGCGTCACAAGAACTCGGTCACGGTCGTCTTTCCCCGACCACCCGCCGCATTGATGGAAAAATGGATCATCGCTCCAAGGCGCGACATCGCGCATATCATCACGCTTCCGCACGTCACCGAGGATGTCATCACGGAGTTCGTCGCGGATTACGCGAAGGCCCGCTCTGAAAAATGAAACGCTACACTTCTGCTCAACTCGACGAAATCGCCGGAGTCCCATGCCCGTGCGGTATGGCGCGCCGTGCATTTGCCGAGCTAGCCAGCCCGCTGCTGAGCGCACACCTCGTCGAAATCTCCGAAACTGCGCGCGTTCACTATCACAAGCGTCTCACGGAAACCTATGTGGTGATCGAGGGTGAGGGATTTCTCGAAGTGGACGGCGATCGCATTCCGCTGCGACCTTTGACAACAGTAACGATTCGCCCCGGCTGCAGGCACCGCGCGGTCGGAAAGCTCAAGCTGCTCAACTTCGTCGTCCCCGCATTTGATCCTGAAGACGAGTGGTTCGATTGAATCGAAACCCTTGCACTTGAGCCCTGCGTTCCCTAAACCGCGCAACATGTCGCTGAACAAAAAATTTCCACGTCTTCTCCCAAATTCCATCCGCAAAGGCCTGAGCGTTGCGCAGCTAGTCGATGACACGTTTAAAGCATACAACGGCGGACGCCTCGCGGAGGCTTGCCGACTCTTCACGCAAAAGATGATCGCCGGAAATGCCACGGTCGGCATGTCGCTCACCGGTGCGCTCACTCCGGCGGGCCTTGGCAAGGCGGCCATCGTTCCGCTGATGAAGGCCGGCTTTGTGGACTGGATCATCAGCACCGGCGCGAATCTATACCATGATTTGCACTACGGTCTCGGAATGGAGCTCTACGCGGGTTCGCCGTTCCTTGATGACGTGCATCTTCGCAAGGAAGGAATCATCCGGATTTACGACGTCCTTTTCGACTATGACGTGCTGCTCGATACCGACGCGTTTGTGCGCGAGGTCATTCAAGGTCCCGAGTTTCAGCGCACGATGGGCACAGACGAATTCCATTACCTGCTCGGAAAATACGTCTTCGCGCGGGAGAAAAAGCTCGGTCTGCCCGAGACCAGCGTCCTTGCCGCCGCGTATAAATATGGCGTTCCGATTTTCACGAGCAGCCCCGGTGACAGTTCCATCGGCATGAATATCGCCGCAATGTCCCTCCGCGATTCCAAGCTGCTCATGGACGTAAATCGCGATGTCAACCAGACCGCCTCGATCGTGTATGATGCGAAATCGGGCGGCGAGATGAGCAGCGTTTTCATCCTCGGCGGCGGCTCGCCGAAAAACTTTATGCTTCAGACCGAGCCACAGATTCAGGAAGTCATGGGTATCGAGGAACGAGGGCATGACTACTTCCTGCAATGCACCGACGCCCGCCCGGAC
>SXGQ01218933.1_pt1 | contig 19375 bp, 15 predicted proteins | sample 3178371 | NCBI WGS metagenome assembly SXGQ01 (sample SAMN11356859, study PRJNA531348) | freshwater metagenome | isolation source: freshwater sample F1-20 | place: China: Fuxian Lake, Yuxi | collected 2017-12-25 | reverse complement strand
GAGGGCGGATGAACGATGGATTGGCCTAAAGGGATTCGCAAAATGCAGACATTGAGAAAGGAGCCTAAGAGAGCGCCGATAACAAAAACGAAAACCGCGACGAGAAAAGGTGGGATCATAGATTTCGGCCAGCGACGTTCTCTAAAGCAGCCCTCATCACCCCCAACGGCGCGGTTTTTTGGGACCAGAGCTCAAAAGAGAGTGCCCCTTGGTGGAGCAACATCCCCAATCCGTCGAGGGCCTCGCATCCTCGCTTTCGCGCCACCTGCACGAGCGGAGTTAAATCTTTTCGGTAAAGCGTATCGTAAACTCGCAAAGGAGGATTAAGATGCTCGGCCGGAATCGGCAGAGAATCGTTTTCTTTCAGGCCAAGGCTGGTGCCGTGAATAAGAAGATCGGTCTCTTTGAGGCTCTGATGAAGCGCGGGAGAATCCCATTTTAATTGGCAAATGGGGAAGCGCCCGGCGGCCAGAGGGGTGAGCTCTTGCCATAAACGTTGAGCACGGAGGGGATCTCGATTGACCAAGGTGAGAGAAGCACATCCCGTGCGAACAAGGAAGCGGGCGATGGATTGGCCCACTCCTCCACATCCCAAAAGAAGGACTCGCCGAGGAGGGAGGGAACCAGGCCAAGTCTCTTCGACGGCCCGAGCCCAACCACTGGCGTCGGTGCTGGATCCATGAATCTTGCCGTGAAGAATCTGCACGGTGTTGACGGATTTCGCCTCTTGAGCGGAGGAATCTTTTATCTCAGCCAAACGGAACATCTCCCCTTTATGGGGCAAGGTGCAGTTCCAGCCTGCGAGACCCGCATGGATGAGTTGAGGAACAGCTTTCTCCAGATCTCCTTTCGGAATCTCAATGCGGAAGTATTCCGCTAAAAGGCCCAGGCTCTGCCAACCCGCCAAGTGCAGAGGTGGGGAGAGGGAGTGAGCGATGGGGGAACCGATCACGCCATACCTGGCTACCCCCTTCTTGGGTGGGGGAAGGGTGGTGGGGGTAAAAACCTCGGGGGGCATCTGCCTATTGAGCCATCGGAAAGCAGTTCCGCCCAACAAAAACGCACTCCGCCCAAGTTGCCCCGGCGGATAGTTTCGCTTAGGATTTCCCCTTGAGCGCACATCACTCCTTAACCGATCCGATGGTTCGATCCTATGCCGAGCTGGCGGCGATCAACCATTTAGGGGGCACACAACTTCCGTCCAAAGCGGCCGTGGCGGCCATCACAGAAAATTTGCTCCATCTCCTTTTCCCAGGATTTTATGACGGAGATCATCTTGAGGGAAAAGAGCTGGGGCCGGCGATCACCTCTCTTCTTCGGTCGGTCGAAAAAGCGCTGGTGAAAGAGGTTGGGAAAAGTCTGCCGGCAACGGGGGTGGGGGGAGAAAGCGCGGCCGGTAAAGTGGAGGCTTTTTTGCAGCGTTTACCGGCGGTTCGTAAAATCTTGAAGACTGATGTGGAGGCGGTGATGGCGGGGGATCCGGCGGCGCGGAATGTGGAAGAAATTCTTTTGGCTTATCCGGGGATTGAGGCCATTGCCGTGCAAAGAATGGCGCATGAGCTTCACCTGCTGGGGGTTCCTCTTTTTCCCCGCATGATGACGGAGTGGGCCCATAGTCGAACGGGAATCGACATTCATCCTGGGGCGGTGATTGGGCCTTCCTTCTTTATTGATCACGGTACGGGGGTGGTCATCGGAGAGACGACCGAGATTGGGCAAGAGGTTCGTATTTATCACGGAGTGACCTTGGGGGCGAGGTCGGTAGCTGGGGCGCAGACCCTGCGGGGCCGTAAACGGCACCCGACGATTGAAAATAAAGTGACGATCTATCCTGGGGCGACGATTCTTGGGGGAGAGACGGTGGTGGGGGAGGGAAGCACAATTGGGGGAGGGGTTTTCTTGGCCAAGAGTGTTCCGCCGCATCACCTTGTTCTGGCGGAGCACGCCACGTTGAAGATTATTCCAAAGGCAGAAAGACCCCAAGGGAGCGAATATTCGATATGAATAACTCCTTCTTTTCCGGTTGGCCTAAATCCCTAATTCGCACCTATTATCCCTCGTGAACTTTTCCCATCAAACCGAGGAACGAGAGCGTTTACCCTTACTCCTGGAGCAGGAGATGCAGGGTTTTTTTCACCGACAAAAGGAGAGATATGATTTCGGGGATCTTTTCGAGCCAATCTTTTTTGACATGTGTGAATTTGTCGGAAGAAAAGGGAAGCGGATTCGACCGCTTCTTTTCCTACTAACCTATCGAGCTTTGGGTGGGACCAAGGGTTGGTCGGACAAAGCTTTAGTTCAGGCCGCACTTTCCTTGGAGCTTCTGCACGCCTTTGTTTTAGTGCACGACGATCTGATTGATCGTTCTGAAAAAAGGCGCGGTTTACCCACCTTTCATAAGTTGGTCGAGCAACGACAAGGCAGAATGAGTCATGCCGAGCGAACCGGTCAGGGGGTGGCCTTGGTCGTTGGGGATCTGCTCTTTGCCTTGGCCATCGAGACCCTTCAGCAGAGCTCTTTTGAGCCTGGCCCCCGCCAACAGGCTTTGGGAAAACTTCTTTCTTACGTGACCGATACGGGGGTGGGGGAAATCTTCGATATTTTGCTGGGGGCACGCGATATTGGCCGAGTAACCCGTGAGGAGATTGAACTTACCTATCTTTTAAAAACGACTCGCTACACTTTTGAGGCCCCTTGTGTCATGGGGGCCTTGCTTGCGGGTGCCAGCGCGGAGAAAGCGGAGGATCTGGCCAAGGTCATGGAGCCGCTGGGATTGGCGTTTCAGATCCAGAACGATCTCCTCGAAATTTCTCACCTCGACGGGAAGGACCAGCTTTTGCCGACGGACCTGATGGAGGGAAAAAAGACACTCCTGATTCACGAGGCCTACCAGCGGCTAGGTGAGGTCGACCGCTCTTTCTTGCAGATGTGCTTTGCGTCGACGGCTCGAAGTGAGGCCTCCATCTCAAAAGTGCAAGACCTATTACGGAAATCTGGGGCGATCAAGGTTATGCAGGAGCGTTCTCGTGAATTGTTTGAGCAGTCGAACCGAGCTTTAGTCGAGTCTCACTTGTCCAAGGACGAGCAGGCCTCGATCGCGGAGGCGATTGCCTGGGTAAGGCAGATGGTTCGGTTGGGGAGCTAGTCGGTTGGCCTCTCTCTTGTCCCCAAGTTTGGCGGACTCGTTTCGTTCGGCAAAAACCATCACGCGCAAGCATGCGCGGACCTTCTTTTTCTCTTCCCATGTTTTGGACGAGTCTATTCGTCGGGATGCCTACGCGGTCTATGCCTGTTGCCGCTCCATCGATGATGCGGTTGATCAAGTGGCGGCTCGGGGAATGAGAGTGCGACCGGAGGTGGCTGGAGAAATGTTAATGAGGGCGTTTGAATCGGGTGGAGACAAGCCAGGGGAGGAGTGGATGCCTGCCTTTCGCGAGACGGCGGCCCGAAAAAAAATCAGAAGAATCTGGTTTGAGGACTTGGCCATCGGGGTCGCGGGGGATGCAGGGCCAGTCAATTTACAAACTTGGGAAGAATTGGATCAGTACTGCTATCGAGTGGCCGGAACAGTCGGCTTGATGATGATGCGCGTTTTTGGGTCCGAGGACCCGCAAGCCGAACCGAGAGCCCTAGATTTGGGTCGAGCAATGCAGCTGACGAATATTTTAAGAGATGTGGCGGAGGATGCTCGAGCGAAACGGATTTACCTGCCAGGAGGAGAGCGGGAAAAGTACGGCGTGCGGGCAGAGGATCTTCTCATGGGCCGAAGGTCGGGTCACTGGGCGGAGTTTATGCAGTTTCAGGTTTCGCGAGCGCGGGAGCAGTATCGCTTAGCCGAGCCTGGAATTGCCTTGTTGCCCAAAGGGGGGCCGCAACTTTCGGTTTGGTTGATGCGGGAGTTGTATGCAGGAATCTTGGATTCGATTGAGGCCTCTCAATATAACGTCTTTCAGAAAAGACACTCCCTTTCGCTGGCAGAAAAGGTGGTGCGCGGGCTGGGGACTTGGTGGAAAAGGAGAGGGAAAAGTAGGAATTGATCTTATATGCCGTGGGCGATTCGGGCGGCAATGAAGAGGCCGCTCATCAGTCCCAGGGTGATGGCGGGGCGAGGATCGGGTCGGGGGGCCGGCTCGGCATAGACAGGGGTGACCCAGGCCATCAAGGCGCTAAAGATGAACCAAGAGAAGAAATTCTGTGGAGGCACGATATTTCCTGCCCAGTGCCAGTACCCACGAATCGCGTAAGCGAACGGCTCCATCAGAAAATCGAAGATCATGGCAAAGGCGCCCGTGGTGATGGCGATGGGAGCCCGCGAACCACCCCGCCAGTACTGGCTTAAACTGAGATTGGCCCCAGCGACCACGGCAAACCAAGCCAAGGGAATCGCCAGGGGAAGGACACCACCCATGCGGGGGCCAAAGGCATCGGTGTAGGTGTAGGACCCGAAGGGAATTCCGCTGATAGTTCCAACAGTTTCGAGAAGGGCGGAGGAGGTTAGGATGGCCGCGGCGGTGATGCGGGCTCGGCGAAGACCTAAGCGATCCACCGCGGAGAAGTAGATATGGCTGGCGGCAAGTAGCATGGAAATAAAATCCCCATTTCGGAGGCAAAAAGTAGTGAAGAGAATTAAGGGGGAGGGTAAGGGCAGAGTGGCGGCCCAAGCAGGAGTTAAGCGGAAGGTAACGGCCAACAGCCCAATTCCTGCCCAAATCAAAAAAAACTTCCAAAGCCATTCACGAAGGCGGGCGGGAATCACCCTTTGAGGTAAGAGCAGGGAAGCCTCCGCGACAAGCTTCGGTCGGCGTTGACTCGGAGGCCAGAGGGAACGAAAAAAGAACATGTTTGGAATTCCCAAAGTGGGTTGGCTTTGTGCGGGGTGCACAGGCTTGGGGTTAACCATGGGTTTTGCGCCTTTTAGCCAGCCTCTGGCGGGTTGGTTGGGATTGATTCCGTTGGCTTACTATGGGGTTCGAGAAAGACCAAATCTGAAGCAAAGTTTCTGGCTGGGTTGGTTTGCGGGGGTAACCCACTTTCTGACGACTTTTAGTTGGTTAACGACAGTGACCGTAACGGGTTGGATTCTTCTCTGCGGCTACTTGGCTCTTTATCCCGCGCTTTGGTTTGTCCTCTGGGTTCGTTTTTCTGGATCTGATCCAGAAAGAATGAGTAGTTTACGAAATATCTGGCACGTTATTTTAGGGTCGGCTGCCTGGGTAGTAACGGAGTGGCTCCGGGGAGAAGTGATGAGTGGGTTTGGCTGGAACGGGCTTGGTGTCTCGCAAGGAAATCTTCTTCTCTTGGCTCAAGCGGCGGAGCTAGGTGGAGTTCCGCTGGTATCGTGGGTGGTGGCTTTCGGGGGGTTGACCTTGACCCTGACAGCACGGCGATTTGAGTTGGAAATCCGTGGAGCACAAAAGTGGAAGCCGCGTTGGGACTTTACCGCAGGGGTTCTGGTTTTGGGGGTGACGATGGTTTATGGGGCCAGAGGACTTTTGCGCGAAGACGAGAAACCTTGGGTGACGTTACGGTACGCGGCCATTCAGCCCGCCGTTCCCCAAGACCCGTGGCGATCAGCCAAGATGGTCAAAGTTGCAGAAGAGCTGACGCGATGGTCGGAGATGGTTCTGGTGGAAGGTGGCCCTGTCGATCTGATGGTTTGGCCAGAGAGTTTGGCCGGAACGGGATGGAGGGAGGAGCCAGTATTTCAGGCGGCGGTAGAGCGAGCACGTTTCGGGGGAGCGAGGAGTTTATTGGCGGGGTCGTTGGATATTCGTGGAGCCCAAACATTCAATAGTGCGGTTCTGTTTACGGGAGAGGAGGGGCGTCCTCCCCAAGTGTACGACAAGTCCCATCTCGTAATTATGGGGGAGTATGTGCCTTTGGCGGGGGTATTTCCTTGGTTAAGAAAGTTAGTTCCGCCAGGTGGAGATTTAACCGCCGGCCAAACCACCGGAGTGATGGAATTGGCTGAACGAGGGGTAAAAGTGGCACCCCTGATCTGCTTTGAGGATTCGGTCGCGAGGGTGGTGCGTCGAGCCGCAAAGCAACTGCCTCACCTTTTGGTGAATTTGACGAACGACGCTTGGTTTGGGAGATCGGCGGGGGCGAGACAGCACCTTGAGAACGCGCGATTTCGGGCGATTGAAACACGGCTACCGCTTTTGCGAGCCACCAACGATGGAGTGACGGCCTTGATCGATCCGCGAGGCGTGATGGAGGCTCAAGTATGGGACGAAGAAAAAAAATCCTACCAAACTCCGGGGTTCATTGCAGGGGAGCTAGGGTTGAGCCAGCCAAAAGCCACTTTTTACACCCAGTGGGGGGATTGGATGGTGGGGGTTTCCTTGGGTCTGATCGGGCTGGGTTTGATTGGGCACAGAAAAAGTCTTTGACCTAGGTTTTCAGGGGCGACTCTGGGCGAAGGGATAACAAAAAAAGCGGCGGGGACGGCTAGGGTCAGGGCTTGAGGTAGTGCTTTTTTTAGGGCAAAATTAAACCTGATGGCCGCAACGACCTCGACGATCGACTTAGCCTCCGTGAACTCCCGCATGCGGGAGTTACGGAGGTTTCTTTGACCCAGCAAAACTTGAAGGGCAGCTCAAGGAGCTGGAGGGGCGGATGTCGGCTCCCGATTTTTGGAATGACTCGACCAAGGCGCAGAAAATCGCAGCGGAGGCAAACAGTTTAAGAAAAAAACTGGATCAGATGAGGGAGCTGGAGCGGAAGATAGGAGATCTGCCCGTTCATTTGGAATTGGCGGAAGAGGATGGGAGCCCGTCGGCTCAATCTGAATACGCCAAGGAGGTCGGGCGTGTTCTGGAGATGCTGGAGCAGACGGAGGTGCAGTTTATTCTTTCTCAGCCGGATGATCGTAAAAACGCCATCCTGAGTTTGAATGCAGGTGCAGGGGGAACGGAGGCCTGTGATTGGGCCAATATTTTGATGCGGATGTATCAGCGGTGGGCGGAACGACGTGGGTTTAAGGTTGAGGTGCTCGACATTCTCTCGGGGGAGGAGGCGGGCATCAAAAATGCCATGCTCCGAATTACGGGGGAAAATGCCTACGGATATTTGAAGGCCGACCGGGGAGTGCATCGCTTGGTGCGGATTTCCCCTTTTAATTCACAAGGAAAAAGACAAACGTCCTTTGCCTCGGCGGAGATCGTACCCGAGCCGGATGAGGAGGTGGAGTTGGAGATTCCAGACAAAGATGTGCGGGTGGATGTGTTTCGGGCAGGAGGTCATGGAGGGCAGGGGGTAAATACGACCGACTCGGCGGTAAGAATTACGCACTTTCCGACTGGGTTGGTGGTGACCTGTCAAAACGAACGGTCCCAGATCAAAAATAAAGCCACGGCGATGAAAGTACTGGCGGCACGGATCAAGCAAGCGGAGTTGGATAAGAAAATGGCAGAACAGGAGCAAAATTACGCGGCCAAGGGTCAGATTGGGTGGGGGCATCAAATTCGCTCCTATGTTTTGCAGCCTTATCAGATGGTGAAGGATCTGCGGACGGGGGAGCAAACGAGTGATGTGCAGGCAGTATTAGACGGAGAGATTGATCCATTTCTGAATGCTTTTTTGAAGGGAAAAAAGAGAACAGGTCCGGTTGAGGACGAGGAGGATGAATGAGTACGGGAAAAGATCGTTTGGCGGAGATTCTTAAACACAAGCGGAAGGAGGCAGAAGCGATTGAGGGAAAAAAGTCTGAACTCCGAAAGGAGGCATTGCGGCGAAACGATTTCCGTGGATTTCGCTCCAATTTATTTAAACCGGGAATCGTGACCGTGATAGCCGAATGCAAGGCGGCCTCGCCGACCGCGGGGACAATCGTGGGAAAGTATGATCCAGTCGCCCAAGCCAAGTTGTACGAGAAGGGAGGAGCAGGGGCGGTTTCCGTTTTGACCGATCAGGAATATTTCAAGGGTTGTCTTGGAGATATGAAAAAAGTGAGAGAGGAAATCTCTCTGCCGGTCTTGCGAAAGGACTTCATTCTGACCGAGGCGCAGGTTTATGAGAGCGTGGCCGCAGGGGCGGACGCCTTTCTTTTGATTGTGGCGGCTTTGACGGATGAGGAGCTGAAAAAGCTCTATGAACTAGGAAGAACGCTGCAGTCGGATGTTTTGGTCGAAGTTCATGACCTGGCGGAGATGGATCGAGCTCTGGAGATTGAGGCGGATATTATTGGAATCAACAACCGAAACCTGCACACGTTTGCGGTGGACTTAAAAACAACAGAGGAGTTGGCGCCAGAAATTCCAGCGGATTGTCTTGGGATCAGCGAAAGCGGGATCCGAAGCAGGGAGGATGTCAAAGCTGTGGTGGCGGAGGGTATTCACTGTGTCTTAGTGGGCGAAACCCTTATGCGAGATGGCGATCCAGCTAAAGCCCTGCAGGAGTTGAAGGGGTAATTTTAGCTTTTTTCTTCAAGGAGGAGGGTTTCTCATCCGCAAATTTTGAGGTAGAGTCGCCTGATGGGAACCGCGCTTGATACCAAAGCTATGCCAGACGCCTCAGGCCACTTTGGGGCCTATGGGGGGCGGTATGTTCCAGAGACGCTGGTAGCTCCGTTGGAGGAGTTAGCGGCGGAGTTTGCGCGTGCGCAGAAAGACCCGGCGTTTTTGCATGAGCTGAAGGAAATGAGACGGGACTTCACGGGCCGACCCACCCCCCTGTATTTGGCGGAGCGACTGACCGAGAGGTGTGGTGGGGCCAAAATTTACCTGAAAAGAGAGGACTTACTCCATACGGGTGCTCATAAGATTAACAACGCCCTAGGGCAGGTAATTTTAGCGCGCCGAATGGGCAAAAAGAGAATCATTGCAGAAACCGGAGCAGGGCAGCACGGCGTGGCCACGGCCACCATGGCGGCACGCTATGGGATGGAGTGTATTATTTACATGGGAGAGGAGGACATGCGGCGACAGGCGCTGAATGTGACCCGCATGAGATTACTAGGGGCGAAGGTGGTGGGAGTGACCGCTGGACAGAAAACCCTGAAGGAAGCAGTTAATGAGGCCATGAGAGATTGGGTGACGAACGTCAGGACGACGCACTATGTTTTAGGCACGGCCTATGGGGCGCACCCTTACCCCTACATGGTGCGGGAGTTTCATCGTGTTATCGGGGAAGAATCTCGCGCCCAACTGATGCAAAGGGAGGAAAAGTTACCCGATGTCATTTGCGCCTGTGTGGGGGGAGGCAGTAACGCGATTGGAATCTTTTATGCGTTCTTGAACGATGCGAATGTTCGGTTGGTAGGAGTCGAGGCGGGGGGTGAGGGCATTCGGCCGGGAAGACATGCGGCGCGCTTTCAAGGAGGGAAACTTGGGGTGTTGCAAGGGTCTAAATCATTTCTTCTCCAGAATGCGGATGGCCAGATTGAGTCGACTCACTCGGTTTCGGCAGGGTTAGATTACGCGGCGGTAGGGCCAGAGCACTGCCACTTAAGAGAAATTGGCCGAGCCGAGTATACCTATGCGACGGACGACGAGGCCCTCGAGGCTTTTTCAACTTTGGGCAAGATCGAAGGCATCCTCCCAGCGCTGGAAACGGCCCACGGGGTGGCTTTTGCCATGAAAGAGGCGCCCCGTTTGAGGAAGGATCAGATTATTTTAGTGAACCTTTCTGGCCGGGGGGACAAGGACGTGAACGAGGCAGCCCGATTTTTGCTGAAGGATTAAGAATTGAGCTGCGGGGTCTAGCCGATTGCCAATTCACGCGCGGCGAAAATAAAACGCCGAGTAATTACTTTGGCCAAGCGCTGACCGCGCGAGGAGAGTTTGGCCAGGATGGGGGCGTTGGTGATTGGAATGGTGAGGGTTAAAAGAGCCGCATCTCGGTAGTCTGACCAAGCTTCCTCAACGGGGTAGTGGCTAACTTTGCGCCGAAGAAGTTCGCTGTGCCAAGAGCGAACCAGTTCCTCATGTTGCTTTAGGGAAAGGAACTGGCGCGCACTCCCCCCCGCCAGTCGCGCGAGGTCAAAGGCGGGACAACCCACGGCGGCCAGCCCCCAATCGATAAAACGGGCGGTATTTCCTTGGAAAAAGATATTATCGGAGCGCAAATCCCCGTGCAGGAGCGAAAAAGGGCGCTTTTTTATTCGGGCAAGAAGTTTCGGAAGACGCTGGGAAAGAGCGGTGAAAAGATTCTGATCGGAGCAGCCAAGTTTTGCCCAGCGGAGGAAAAGGGGAAGAGATTGTTTGGACTGATGAGCCCGCATGTAGTGGTGATGGGGAAGGGCGGGAATTTTTTTAAGGTGTGGGGAGTTCCAGAAATGAGCATGAACTCTTGCGATAGCCAAGGCGGCGACGCGCAGATCGGTCCACTCCAGCCCGCGAACTTGGTCAATCTTTCTGGCTGGGCCTATTTCTTCGAGCAAAAGAAGCCCGTCGGCACCAGCCTCGGCCGAAGCCCCGTAGTGGAGACGAGGCGAGACCTTTCCAGCAAGCGGGGCGAGGAGTTGATAGGCGGCCAGCTCTCGGTCAAAAACTCGGAGCTCTCGGGCCCACCGTTTCCGTTCGACGAGCGGGGTTCCCACTTTGAGGATGTACCCCTTGGTGTCAGTCGGATGGGTGGCGTGAAAAGTCTGGCTGAGAAAGCCAAGCGAGCGAGTGGGCCGGAGAAGAAAACGTGAGCTTTTCAAGGTTGGGTCGGGGGAATTTGTAGAATCTGGCCTGGGCGGATGATGGAGTTGGTCGAGAGGTGATTGAGAGTGCGGATCTGCTCGGCGGTCGCAGAGACACCTCGTTTTTCAAGGGTGCGTGAAATTCGCCGGAGAGTATCGCCGGCTTGAACGGTGTAGGTGGTGGGCGACTTCAAGGCGGCTTGGGCGGCCGGCTTTGCGGGGTTGGAGTTTTTACCCAAGAGGCGACGAAGCTTTTCGGAAGGGGAGGCAAAGTTGAGGGCTTGGCCGTCTTGGAGAAGAAAAGAGGCCACTCCGATCACCCGCCCTTGAGAGTCGAGCACCGGCGATCCGCTCGAGCCCTGGGAGATCGGGGCGCTAATCTGTAAAACATCCCGAGGGGGCTTGGGGAGCTGGCGGCGAGCCGAGACAATGCCTTCGGTCAAAGTTCCTTCCAGTCCAAGAGGACTTCCAATAATGGCGATCCTTGTGCCTGCTTCGGCCGAGCCATCTGGGGCCAGGGTAAGGTAAGGAAGGTTTTTGGCGTTGAGTTGGAGGAGGGCAAGATCGTTGGGGAGGTCGGTCGCCACGATTTTGGTCACGGGGAAGAGGCCGCCATTTTCGGCTTTGGCAATAATGGTGTGAGCCTCCGCGACGACATGTTGATTTGTGACCAGAAGTCCATCAGAAGAAACTAAAAAACCGGTGCCGGCACCAGTGGTTTTGCCGTCCTCGTCCTGCAAGACGAGCAGATAGACTGCAGGACGGGTTTGCTTGGCCAAGGCGCGTAGGTCGGGGGCCTCGTTGGCGGCTTGGAGGAAAGAGGTGGTTGCGAAAAGGAAAAGGAGCAAGGGCTGAAGCATGAATTAGAGTTAAGAGGATTCCAGGAAAGAGGCGAGCCCATGTCGGCGAGGAGGATTGCGGGCAGAGGGTGAAATCAGGCATGCTTTGGTAGATGAAGTTCGGGGGTATTTTTAAATTTACGGCGACGGTTTTTCTTGGGCTTCTTGGTATGTTGGTTTCTCTCCTTTTTGAACCGAATGTATTTCGGGGTATCACCATTCCTTTGGTAGCGAAGTCAATGGGCTGGAAGGCTCGAGCGGTGTCCGCACGTTTGACCCCTTTGGGCAAGTTGCAAGTGGAGGGGCTGGAGTTAGTCAACCCGGCAAAGTCACGGGTGGATCTGGATGCAGCCACGGTCTTGGTAGATTTGGAGAGCTTACTCACGGGAAAACCAGAGATTATTGAGGCGGATTTTAAGTTCGGTTTCATCGACCTCGAATGGAAGGAGAGTTCCGCCAGCTCGGCTTTGCCCGCGATTCCATTGACCTTGAGGCAAGCCAACCTGGAAATTATTGAAGGGAGAGTGCGCAAGGGGGCGGGGGCGTGGATTTTAGGTGGAGTAAAAGCCGAGGCCAAGGGATGGGATGGTCAAACGCCGCGGGAAATTCAAGGCAAGATTGAAAAGCTGTCATGGAATGGTCGTGGGCAAGAGGAGTTGACCGGCTCGTTGGGATTTCAAGCGGTGAAGAGCGATGGGCAGGGGAAGGCGTTTCGTTGGAGTGGGCAACTGACGGCCGATCTGAGCACGGTGGTGGATTTTTCACCGGTGGAGTTGGTCGCACCCTGTCGGCTGGTTTTGCAGGGGCAACTCAGCAACTCCGCGGAAGGTGATTGGATTGTAGAAAAAATGCATGGGGCCTGGGAGGGGGTAGGAGGGGCCAAGGTGGCGACCTCGGCGACAGGACAATGGAGTCGGGCGGGGGATTGGGGGGTGGATCTTTCTTTAGACCCAGTGGATTTGTCGGTGGTGGGAATTCTTTTGCAAAGCCGAGGAATCAAGTCGGTTGAGGGAAATCTTGGGGGCGTAGTTCACTTGGAGGGAGGGAAGGGCAAGCCTGTGCAGGGGCGGGCAAAATTGCAGGGCGAGGGAGTACAGGTTGTCTCTGGGCTGGGTTTGCTCTGGCCGGGACGTCCGGCGGAGCTTTCGGCAAGTGTGGAGGGCGCCTGGGCGGCGGCGGGGAAAAATCTACGAGTGAGCACCTTTCAGGTCGATCTTGGGCAAAAAGAGGGAGCGAAGGATTTTCAGGCCAGCTTGGACCGTCCAGCCGAGTTTTGCTGGCAAGAAGGTTTACCGAAATCAACCGAGACGGCCACTTTGCAGTGGGTTTCGCAGGGATTGGAATTAGGGGCGATCGTGCCTCTGGTAGTGCCACCGGCAAAGCTGAAAGTTCGTGGGGGACAAATCTCCTCCAAAGGGGAGGCTAAAATTGTAGGCGGAACGGTTCAGGTCAACGGGGGGATTATGAGCCGATCGATGCGGGCCCGTGGAGATTGGGTTCAGGGAGATCTGCAAGTGGAAACGGCTGGAATCCAGTTTCGGGGAGCATGGGAGGGAGCAAAAAAACTTCGTTTGGAGGAGGCAAATTTCCAGGTGGCTTGGGCGGGAGGAGAGGCCGAGGACATGAAAGGAAAAGTAACGGCACAATGGGATGGAGTGAAGAAGGAGGGTTGGATGATGGCGGATGGGATGATGGGATTGGTCGGATTGGGCCAGGCGTGGACGGGAGCAAAACTTTGGCCTGATTCGGGCCAGGCCAAGCTGCACTTGGAATTTTCCGGAAATTTACCAGAGGAGGGGAAGGGTTTGGTTTCTTTATCTCTGGACAACATGCATTGGGCGGGAGAGGTGGCGACTCCTTGGCGGGCGAGAGTCTCCTCCGAGGTGATTCATCAGGCGGGGCGGTGGAGGTTGCCGGAGCTGGTTGGCCAAGCGGATCGAGGGGACCAAGTTTTACTAAAAAGCCAAGGGACGTTCGAGTGGAGCCCCGCCAAAGAGGAAGGAAAGGCGGCTTGGGAGATTGTCCGAGCTGATTCGTCGTTTCTTGTGCCGATTCTTGGCTTGGTCACACCAACTTGGAAATGGCAGAGAGCGGAGGGGGCGGGTTCATTTCAATTTGAGCGGAGTGAAAGTCATGACCGTGTTAAAGTAAAGATTGATGGATCGATTTGTGTGGAGACAGGAACTTCTGGCCAGTCGCGCTTGGTGGATTTTTCCTCCATCCAAGGTGGAGTTCAAGCCACGTGGCCCTCGGGAGCCTCTGGAAAATTGTCGGTGGAGGAGTTGTCGTTGCAAGCGCGCCACCGAGACGGGCGGGAGGCAGTTCGGGCCTCTTTAGATCAAGTTTTAACGTTGGAGAAGGTCGGCAAGGGGGAGTGGCGTCCGGGGGGGCAGGAGGTGGCAACGGGCGTAGTGGAGTATACGGGATGGCCGATCGGTTTATTTGGCCCCTTGGTATTTTCGAAAGCAAAAGAGAGCTCCCTGATGGGGACAGCATCGGGTTTTGTTAAAGTGCGGTCTGATCCGAAAAAGGGAAAATTTGAAGGGGAGGTGAATTTGGAGATTCCGGATTTCACGATTGATTTGCCGCGAGTGCAGTTGCAAGAGAACCAGGTCAGCCTGAAAGCGGGTCTAAGTCTGGGAGGACAAGGTGAGGTTCATGTTCCTACGGCCAAACTTGTTTTGCTGAAAGATGGGAAAAGTTGGTTGAACTGTGGTGTGGAGAGGGAGAACCGGCCGGCCCTAATGGTCAAAGGTTCGGTTGATTTGGGGGTACTAAAAAATGTGGTGGTGGGGTTGGGGGAAAACATTTCAGCGGGCAATTTGACCCTGCAAGCTGAAGTGGGTGACTCGAAGGAGGGAGGGCGAACGATTGGGTATAGTGTGGTTATTCCCGACTTTTCGGGCGGTCCGGTGGGGCGGGGAGGCGTGGTCGGGGCGGAGGTGAGCAGCCAAGGAATCTTGAGTTGGAAAGATGGTTGGGAGGCGATGCAAGAGGTGGAGCTGACCGCCAAGAGTGACGAGGGAATCTTATCGGTCAGTAAGCTGACTTGGACGCGAAATGGGGCGTGGGCTTGGGAAGGTGCACGGGTGCCGGAGGGTTGGATGGCGTGGCTGATTAACCCTTGGTTGACGCCGAGTCGTTGGGTGGATGGGGATGTGGTGCTGGGACCCGGTTTTTGGGAGCCCACCACCTATGGGGGAAGCGGAGAGGTTGACCTGAGGTTGATGGGAGCGAGGTTGGTTGAGAATTTAAAAGAGGAGGATGTCTCTTTTGGGCTGAGTGGAAGCTTTGATTACGACACTCGAACGAAAAGTCTGGCTTTCAAAGATGGAACTTTAATTTCGACAAAATATAAAGACGACCCCGTCATAATTCCTACCCTTCGGGTAGGAAAGAGCTCAGTCACAGCGCAATTGAGTGGAGGGACGCTCGATCTGCGGGGGCTGCTGGCGCAGACCGAGGAATTACGGAAGGCTAAACCCGCGACCGGGACTCCATCTTCAGCGAGTGTTCCTTGGCAAGTTGATCTGAGTGTTGATTTGGAAAAAATTGTGGTGGAGGAGGCGGAAGTGGGTCCAGTCCAAGTTCCACGATTTCGGTGGGGGCCAGAGGGAATTTATCTTGAGCCGTCGGTGGTGCAGGTAAAGGGGGGATTGATCCGCGCCTCGGTCATGCCAAGCGCGGGACTGAATCAACCAGTGCAGGCGAATCTGGTCATGAATAAGTTTCCCCTAGGAGCAATTTTAGGGAATGTGATCACGGATGCGAAAGGGCCGATCGGAGGGTGGATTGATTTGCAACTGGCGGCCCAGGCGACCAAGCCGACCTTAGAGGATTTGAGAAATTCGTTAAGCGGTCAGGGTAGTTTTCGGTTATATCAGGCCCACTTGGAGCGGTTGCCCTCTCTGCAAAAGGCCCTGGCCGCGGCGGGAGCCTTTTTGGGGTCCAGTTTCATTGCCGGAAGTGAGATCAATGATTTGGGTTCGAACTTCACCTTGCAAGGGGAACGAATCAACGTGCCAGATCTAAAAGTGAGTGGGACGGCTTTAACGGCGAATCTCAACGGCTGGCTGAACTGGTGGAACCAAACTTTGGATTTAAAATTGAATTTTGCTTTGACCAAGGAAGCAATGCAGAGCAGTGGTCAATTGCAGGGGGCAATGACCCAGCTGATAGGGTCGAGTAATGACTACTACACCAAGATTCCCGGATCGGCCACAATCACGGGAACGTTGGAAGATCCCAAAGTGCAGATGGATGTGGGTAAAATGCTGGCGGAGGGAGGAATTAACATGCTGCTGAATGCCCCATCGGGAATTCTGCAAGGGGCAGGGGGTGCGGCTGGGGCCGCGACCCAGCCGGCGGGGGCGATTTTACAAGGGGTGGGAAATTTATTTAAGTGGTGAGGCGAGGGAAAAGGGTTTCAGTTGCGGGGGGTTCGGCGTAGGATTTCCAGATGCGTAGCATGACCGGATTTGGCTCAGTGGAGGTAGGAACCCTCCATGCGCGAGTACGAGTTGAGGTCTCTTCGGTCAACAAAAGAGGGCTAGAGGTGGTTGTTTTTACGCCAGGAGACTTGGCGCGGTTGGAACGACAAATCCGCGAAGATGTGGCGGATGCGGTCGCGCGCGGGAAAGTAACGGTGGCGATTCATTTGGAGGCGGGGGTAAATCGCCCGAGCCGAAGCTTGGATTTGAGCAAGGCGTCGTCCTATGCGGCGCAGTTGAAGAGTGCCGGAAAGAAATTAGGCGTGCAGGGCGGTCCGTCCTGGTCGGATCTCTTGGGATTGCCTGGGGTGGTGGTGAGTGGGGGGCCGATGGTGGTGCCGGGAGATGACCGAAAAATTCTGGGAGGAGTTAGAGGTGCGGTGCGAAAAATGGTGGAATCGCGGGAGAGAGAAGGAGTGAGGATGGTGGCGGGATTACGGGTTCATCTGCAAAAGATGGAGGGGATCCGCAAAAAAATGGAAAAGGCAGCGGGAGAGATGAGACGAAAGCAGGGGCAGCGGATTTGTGCGAGGATTCAGGAGCTGGCGGGGGAGGCGGGGGTGGTGCTGGAGGCCGAGCGAGTCGTTCGGGAAGTGGCGACGGCGGCGGATCGGGGGGATGTGACGGAGGAGCTGGGGCGGATTCGGGCCCACCTGCTGGAGGCCGTTGGACTAGCCAGCACAAGAGCACCGGGGGGTCGAACCTTGGAGTTTCTTATTCAGGAATTGCAGCGGGAGGTGAATACGGTGGGATCGAAATCAGGAGACTTAGGCTTAACGCGATTGGCCATCGGTTTTAAATCGGAACTGGAGAAGCTACGAGAACAGGCGGCGAATCTTGAATAATTTTTCACGGTCCGGCATTCTCTTTGTGGTTTCCGCGCCGTCGGGAACGGGCAAGACGACTCTCTGCACTCATGTGCGACAAACACCTGATCTCGTTTACTCGATTAGTTGTACCACCCGTCCGATTCGGCCAGGGGAAAAGGATGGGGTAGACTATTTTTTCCTGAGTAAAGCTGAGTTTGAGAAACGGATGAAAGCGGGCGAGATGCTGGAAACGGCCGATGTCTACGGGGAATATTATGGGACACCGAAAGATCCTGTCCTGAAACATTTGGCAGAGGGTCGGGATGTTCTTTTGGATATTGATGTGCAGGGGGCACGACAGATTCGAGCCAGCCAAGATGGGAAGATCAAAGCGGCTTTAGCGGATATTTTCATTATGCCACCTGATTTAGGGGAGCTGAAAAGAAGGTTGGAAGGAAGAGGTACGGAGAGCGCCAAGCAGATTGCGACACGGATTGAGGCGGCGGATGGGGAGATGGCGGATTGGAAGTGTTACCGGTATACCATTCTGAGTAGTTCGATGGAGGAAGATTTGATCAAGTTTCGGGCGATTATTCGGGCGGAACGATATTTGAGTCGGAGGCTCGATCTGCAACATGGCTGAGACAAAGCGACCTTGGGTGGTGTTAGGGGTAACGGGCTCGGTCGCGGCGTTTCGAGCGGCTGATCTGGCCAGTGCCATGGTGCAGAAGGGTTGGGAGGTGCACGCGGTTTTGACGGCGGACGGCGAGCGTTTTTTACCGGCTTTGACTTTGGCGGCATTAACCCATCGCTCGGTACACACCTCCTTGTGGGAGGAGGGGAAAGAGGGGCGAATGGGTCATTTAGATCTCGCGCGGGAAGCGGATGTGGTGGTGGTCGCGCCAGCCAGTGCGGACTGCATTGCCAAAACCGCGCACGGGCTAGCGGGTGACGTTTTAGGGGCGGTGCTTTTGGCGACGCAGGCACCCGTTTTCATGGTGCCGGCGATGAATACGAATATGTGGAAGCATGCAGCGACCCAGGCGAATGTGAAATTACTTGGGCAGCGGGGGGTGCGGTGGGTGGGGCCAGCGGAAGGCCGGTTGGCCTGTGGAGCGGAGGGCCCTGGGAGAATGGCCCCTGTTGCGGAAATTATTGAGGCGATCGAGAGGATCGTCAGAAAGAAAGGAAAAAAAAAGTAAGATGAGCCATCCAGAAAAGTACAAGCCCGCGGCTAACTTTGTGAAGCAATCCGTCTTTCAGAGCCTCTCCCGATACAAATCAATGCATCAGGAATCTTTGCAGAACCCGGAGAAATTTTGGGGTCGAATAGGAAAAGAGGAGCTGGCTTGGTTCACCCAGCCGAAAAAGACTTTGGAGTGGAAATCACCCGTGGCGAAGTGGTTTCAGGGGGGGAAGCTGAACGTGAGTAGCAACTGCCTCGACCGGCATCTGGAGGGCTCAAGAAGACATAAGGCGGCCATTATTTTCGAGGGAGAGCCTGGGGATGTCCGCGTATTGACCTATCAGCAGTTGCACGACGAGGTGTGTCGTTTGGCCAATGCCCTTAAAGGGGAAGGGGTGAAAAAGGGGGATCGGGTGATGATTTATTTGCCGATGGTGCCCGAGGCGGCGGTGGCCATGTTGGCGTGTGCTCGGATCGGGGCAGTCCACAGCGTGGTCTTTGGTGGGTTTAGTGCGGAGTCATTAAAGGACCGAATTCAGGATTGCGGGGCGCAGCTGGTGATTACGGCAGATGGGGGCTACCGAAGAGGTCAGGTTGGACCCTTAAAGCCGAATGTAGATCTGGCGGTGGCGGCTTGCCCAGGAGTGCGGCGCGTGATCGTGCTGAAAAGGACGGGACAGATCAGCCAGTTGAACGAGATTGATCGTTGGTGGCATGAGCTCGTGGCCAAGCAGTCGGCGAACTGTCCGGCGGAAAAAATGGAGAGCGAAGATCCACTTTTTATTCTCTACACCAGTGGAAGTACGGGGAAGCCCAAGGGGATTTTGCACACGACAGCGGGATATTTGTTAGGGGCGCACTTAACGACGAAGTGGGTCTTTGATTTGAAGGAGACGGACCTGTTTTGGTGCACGGCAGATGTGGGCTGGGTTACGGGGCACAGTTACACGGTCTATGGGGCTCTGAGTAATGGCACCACCACCCTGATGTATGAGGGGGTGCCGAACCAACCGGAGCCTGATCGGTTTTGGCAAATTATCGAAAAGCATCGGGTGAATATTTTCTATACGGCGCCGACTGCGATTCGCTCCTTTATTAAGTGGGGCGACCAGTGGATTCAAAAACATGATCTCTCCTCGCTGCGACTGTTGGGTTCGGTGGGGGAACCGATTAATCCAGAGGCGTGGCGGTGGTACGAGAAAGTGGTTGGGGGAGGGCGGTGTCCGATTGTGGATACATGGTGGCAGACGGAGACGGGGAGTCATTTGATTACGACTCTGCCTGGAGTGCACGCGACCAAACCTGGGTCGGCTGGAGTGCCGTTCTTTGGGGTGGATATGGCGGTGGTGGACGAGAAAGGCCAAGAGGTCAAAGCGGGTGTGCAAGGCAAGTTAGTCGTACGAAAACCGTGGCCTTCGATGTTG
>SXGQ01121731.1_pt1 | contig 19377 bp, 13 predicted proteins | sample 3178371 | NCBI WGS metagenome assembly SXGQ01 (sample SAMN11356859, study PRJNA531348) | freshwater metagenome | isolation source: freshwater sample F1-20 | place: China: Fuxian Lake, Yuxi | collected 2017-12-25 | reverse complement strand
TTTTTTTCCTTCTAGTAAACTTTGTGGGCAATCCTGTCCGTCTAATTTTAATAACTCAGGCTTGTAATCAAATAGTTCCAATTGCGAAGGCGCGCCAGCCATATGTAAATAAATGACCGATTTTGCTTTACCAATAAAATGTGGTGCTTGCGCCATAAGTGGATTGCTATTAACAAATTGATCTAAGCGATCCTTGCTACCTAACCAATCACATCCACCCACCATGGAGCCTAAAGCCATCGCCCCGATGCCAGAAAAACATTCTTTAAAAAAATATTTTCTAGTGATTTGATGTGATGTTTGAAAGTTAGCTTCCTGTATAATATTTTTATTGCTTCGCTTACTCATGTCATATTAATTTTTTGTCAAAAATTCATCTGTATTTATGATTGCAGTGGTGACCATCATTAACGCCGCCGAACTTGCGTCCCCATTTTTATCACCAGTAATTTGTTCAATGCGAAAACTGTCTTGTTTGTATTTCGTCAATGCAGTTTGATATAATTTTTCAAATACTTTTTGTTGATCGGGACTAATTGTTTTATTAAATGCCAATTCATAGGCCTTGCTTATTTGTTTGCTTGCGTTTTTCGGAACCATTTTAATAACGCGTTTGGCAAAATGTTGCGCCGCTTCAATGTATACGGAATCATTTAATGAATTAAGTGCTTGTAATGGGGTGTTGGTTCTGATACGGCGCGCCGCGCAAACTTCCCTACTCGTTCCATCAAAACTTAACATTGATGGATATGGTGCTGATCGTTTCCAAAAGGTATATAAGGCGCGCCTATATTGATCTCCATCTGTACTTATGATCCATTTAGCACCGTTATAGGGCGACTTCCAAATACCTTCTGGTTGGTACGGATACACACTAGGGCCATTCATTTTATTACTTAATAATCCACTTACGGTTAATGCCTGATCTCGTATTTGCTCCGCCGATAATCGAACTCTTGGTCCTCTTGCATATAATTTATTATAGGGATCTTTGGTTATGGCATCCTTATTGAATTTTGAATCCTGTTGATAGGTTGCACTCATCACCATTTCCTTGATCATCTTTTTCAAACTCCATTGATGCGTGTTCATTAGTTGCCATGATAAATAATTGAGCAACTCCTCGTGAGTTGGCGGTATGCCCTGTGTTCCAAAATCTTCTAAGGTTTCTGTAATTCCTTGACCAAATAATTGTTCCCATATTCTATTAACAATCGTTCGAGCAGTTAGCGGATTTTTTTTATCTGTCAACCACATCGCCATACCCAATCTGTTTTTAGGTGCTCCTGCAGGCAATCCACCCAAGGAGGCTGGTACATCTGGCACCACCACTTTACCTTTTACTAACCAGTTACCTCTTTCAAATATATGTGTGGTTCGAGACATATTGCTTGGATTATCAAGCATGATAGGTGTTGGCGTGTAATTATTTGAATGTAATAATGTATCAAAATTGTTATAGGCCAATTCACCTTCTGGGGTTCCATTTTTTGGAAATGGATTGTCTAATCTAAACCAATCATATTGTATTCCATTTTCTTCCGGATTATTTATTTGACGATTATTATAAATAAAAACTAAATGATGTTTGCCTAAGGTTGTAGGAATAGTAGTGGTTGCAATTTTCCAATCTCCTTTTGAATTTTCAACGACAATATTTTTTAGCAAGGGACCTTTTGCTGAATCTAAACGAATTTCCCATTTGCCTCCTGGTTTCCATGATTTGTATTTGTAATACAATAAAGTGCTACCCGTTAAATCAATATCTTTTATACGGGCTTCTCCCTTATTTCTCAGCAATAACCATTTGGTATCCGCTAATGCACCATTGATAATTTGATCCGCAATCAATGAGTTAATAGCCGTTTGCCCTGTTTTAATAAATCGCATCAAGTCTTTTTCTCGTGAGGGTGCATTTTTATGTAACCAATCTTGCAATTGAAATAATCTTATGCTGTCTGTATTATGAAATTCCTTTAAAAAAGGATATTCTGCATAGGTATCTTCATCTCTTGTATTATTAAATAAGGCTAAAAATTTATAATATTCTTCATGTTTAAAAGGATCGTAAGGATGGCTATGACATTGAACACAAGCGAAAGTGGTGCCCATCAAACTAACCCAAGTTGTATTTACGCGATCAATCACAGCAGCAGTTCTAAACTCTTCATTATCCGTTCCGCCTTCATCATTAGTTAATGTATTGCGATGAAACGCGGTGGCAATGTATTGCGCATCTGTTGGGTTAGGTAACAAATCCCCTGCGAGTTGTTCTGTTAAAAAAATATTGTAAGGTTTGTCAATATTAAATGCATTAATTAACCAATCACGATATCTCCAAATAGTTCTTGAATCATCTTTCTCAAAACCTCTGGTATCCGCGTATCTTGCCATGTCCATCCATAAGCCTGCCCATTTTTCACCATATTGTTGCGTTGCTAATAATTCATTCACTAAAATTTCATAGGCATCCTCATTATTATTTTGAAGATATTTATTTGCAATTACTGCTGGTGCTGGCATTCCGATAATATCAAAACTTACCCGACGAAGTAGTGTTGGTTTATCCGCAATAGCTGCAGGTGTTAAACCTTCGGCTTTTATTTTTTTATAAATAAACGGATCAATATTATTTTTTATCCAGCTTGGTTTACCAAACAAACCAAATGGTCCAATGCCTACTGATGGAATGGGCGTTTCTTCCACTGGAACGTATGCCCAATGATCGCCCCATTTAGCGCCTTGATTAATCCATTTTTTTAGTAAACTAATTTCATCATCATTTAAAGGCGGATGTTTATAAGGCATGCGATCCTCTGGATCGGTTAAATAAAGCCGCTTGATCAATTCACTATTTTCAGCATCCCCTGGTATGATCGCCACTTTCCCAGATTTATTAACTGCAAGCGCTTCTTGTCTAAATAATAAACTGAAGCCACTTTGTCTTTTTACGCCACCGTGACAACTGATACATTTTTTGTTAATCAAGGGTTTTACTTCAGCAGAAAAGTCAACTTGTTTGTTATTGATAAAGTAGCGTATACCTAATAATACGGGCACTAAAAAAAGTAGAATGACTATATAAATTTTAGGGACTCTTTTTAACATCATTTGCGCATCATTTTCAGTATTTAAGATAGGTTATTTTTAAACACAGGCAAAAGGCGGAACTACGAAAGCCTTACTAGTGTTGTCATTGGGTCAATTAGTTGTTAATGAAACTATAAATTTCAAAATTGGGCTCATTTTGAATATAATTTAAAGGTTTGATTATTAACTGTTTAACTTATTTAGTCAATTTTATTAAAATAGCTTAACATTTCTTTATCAATAAAGCTAAAAAAAGGGTAGTAAATTTTATATAGGATAATCGCTTTTTTCTAACCAAACCAAACCAATATGAAAAAAATCTATCAGCAAATCCTTGATTTCCCCCAAATGGTAAATCAAAAGGTATTAAATGCGCAGTTAAACACTGCAGTTGACAAATTCGATTCTCAAGATGGTGTAAGGTGCTACACAAAGTTCATTTACCAAATTTTGTCCCTCATTGTACTTATTACAATGGAAGTAGCTGTAATTAAGGGTGCCATGGCTTATTTTACCGATGCAGCTAGTACTAGCTTAGGTAAAGCAGGTAGCGTTTTAACTACTTTAGTTTTAGTTTATTCTGCTTTTCCCATTGCTCACATTATTAGGTCAAGAGGTGAGAGCTTAGGTGGATCACACAATGGTATTGTAACCTTTATTTTTAAAGATTTTGTTACGACCAATATTAAGATCCTAGGTGAGGTAGCTGCAGTGGGTGCATTTATAGGCGCTACTTGTTTTACATTATCTTTTGTATTTGATACCAACTTATTTACGGTAACAAGTACCAATTCCTTAAGTGCATTAGCTGGCCTTGCAAGTTTGCCAATGGAAGGGTTGACTAATTTGTTTGCTGCTTTAAAATTAGATTACCTCACATCAGTCTTAACTTCATTTAGCAGCTTTAATATGGCGGGTACACAAACTTTTACTGGTGATATGTTATGGAATGCAAATGACTTATTATTAGTTGCAGGTGCATTTATTAATGTAGCCGTAGGTTTAGCATTTTTATATGTTAACCTTGCGATATATCACTTTTTATACACGATTGTATCCAATTTTATCAAATGGATTCAAAGCCCGTCTATTCCAATTTCAATGAAAAGCAAATAGCAGGACAATATGAATTAATTCATTCGTATTAATAGGGAAACCCCGCCTCGAGCAATCGACGCGGGGTTTTTTGATGCACTATTTTTTGAGAATAAAACATTATTTTCATGGACCTAATCCGGCAGCTTAAACCCGGGCATAATTAAAAATTATTTCATGAAAAAAATTTGTTTACTCTTACTTGTTGCTACTGTATCCAATTTTTTATTTGCACAGCAAACGCAAAAGCCACCATTACATGGTAAAAATTGGATGGCGATTACAGGTAAGCCTTTAGCTGCAACTGCAGGTTCCATTGTTTTTGAAAGAGGCGGTAATGCCGTAGATGCCGCATGTGCAATGCTAGCAGCGACATGTACCATGTGGGATGTATTAAGCTGGGGAGGTGAAACACAAGCTTTAATATATAATCCAAAAACAAAACAAGTACTTGCCATTAATGCAATGGGGGTTGCGCCAACAGGGGCTACACCAGATTTTTTTAAAAGTAAAGGATATGGATTTCCACCAGAATATGGCCCACTAGCTGCAACCACACCAGGAACCCCAGGTGGTATTTGTTATATGTTATCGAATTATGGAACGATGAGTTTAAAAGAAGTTTTAGCACCTGCTATGCAATTGGCTGCTGGATATCCGATTGATGCACAAACTGCCAATAGTATTGAAAGAGGAAAAGATAAAATAAAACAATGGCCTTATAGCACTAAAGTTTTATTGACCCACCCTGGTCAAAAGAGAGAAGCGCCAGAAGCGGGTGAAATTTTTGTACAGAAAGATTTATTAGCCACACTACAAAAAATGGTAGACGCAGAACAAAATGCATTAAAAAAAGGTAAAACAAGAAAAGAAGCAATTCAAGCCGCCTACGATCGTTTTTATAAAGGTGATATTGCAGATGAATTTGTACGCGGTGTAAAAGAGCAAGGTGGTTTAATTACGAAACAGGATTTAGCAAATTGGAAACCCATTGAAGAGGCACCTACGCATATTAATTATAAGGGCATCGAAGTTTACAAATTACAACAATGGACACAAGGCCCTGCTTTATTGCAAGCATTAAATATTTTAGAAAATTTTGATTTAAAATCAATGGGATATAATTCAACAAAATATATTCATACTGTTTATTAAGTAATGAATTTAAGTTTTGCCGATCGTGATTTTTATTATGGGGATCCAAAATTTTCGACACAACAACCAATGACAGGTTTGTTAAGTAAAGCATATGCAAAGCAAAGAGCAGGGGAAATTAATGCACTGCAAAATAATGCCAACACTGCTCCTGGCGACCCTTATCCATTTGAGGGCAAACAAAATCCATTTTTAAATTTATTAAAACAGCGTGCAATAGCTACAGGCACTGACACTACTAAATCAAATAGCAGTGCGATACCTGTGCATGATGCTGTCGTAATGCAGCAAGTATTGAATCCAAAAATAGATCCCGAATATATGGATCGTTTATGGCGTGGCACCACTTCGGTAGAAGCCGCCGATAAAGAAGGCTGGGTTGTTTCCATTACACCTAGTGGAGGATGGCTACCAGCAGTAATCGCAGGAAATACTGGTGTGGGGATGAGTCAGCGTATGCAAAGTTTTGTTTTAGATTCAATCATTAATCCTTTCAATGTAGTGGCACCAGGAAAAAGACCAAGGGTTACCTTAACACCGAGTTTGGCGATGAAGGACGGGAAACCTTTTTTAGCATTTGCAGTACAAGGCGGCGATACGCAGGATCAAAATTTATTACAGTTTTTTTTAAACATGGTTGAATTTGGGATGACAGTGCAACAAGCTACAGAAGCTGCTAATATTAATTCAAATCAATTGTGGTTATCGCTTGGTGGTTCCACAATGGCTGATCGAAAACCAAAGCCAGGCAATTTATTATTAAGCAAAACGGTTTCTGAATTAATTAAAAAAGATTTAAGGGGAATGGGATATAGTATCAGTGTTGGTGATCGAACAAGTGGCCCCATCAATGCTATCTATTTTGATTGGAAGCATGGAAGTTTGTGGGGCGGTAGTTCTAATAACGGCGAAGACTATGGAATTGGTTGGTAATATGATAAAGCCAACATTCCATGATCAATTTAAAATTTTATATTTAAATATTTTACTCATCAATAATGCAGCTAACACCTAAATTCAATCCAAATTACATTGCCATAACTATTTGTTGTTTGTTATTCTGTAGCCAATCAAAAGCGAATATGCAAGCGATTGAGGATAGCACTACTATAAAATCATATTCGGTCAATTATACAACGCGCCCTTTAAACATTGATGGTAAACTCAATGATCAAGCATGGAAAAAAGCAGCTTGGACCGATTTGTTTGTTGATATTGAGGGAGATATAAAACCGAAGCCTTTATTTGATACCCGAATTAAAATGTTATGGGATAGTCAGTATTTATATATCGCTGCAAATTTAAAGGAGCCTCATTTATGGGCAACTTTGTTAAACCATGACGATATCATTTTTAGAGACCATGATTTTGAAGTGTTTATTGATCCCAATAATGATGAAAATCAATATTTCGAAATTGAGATTAACGCTTTAGGGACTGTGATGGATTTATTTATGTTTAAAACCTACAAGTTAGGTGGGCCAATGGTTATGGGCTGGAATAGTGATGGAATGAAATCGGCTATTCAAATAAAAGGAACGCTAAACGATAATCGAGATATAGATAAAGGATGGACGATTGAGATGGCTATCCCCTATTCCTGCTTAAAAAAACCAGGCAGAAATTACTTACCTAATCTAGATAAACCATGGCGTATTAATTTTTCGAGAGTAGAATGGATCATGCAAGATGAAGGAATTAGCTATGTAAAAAAATTGAACACGAATGGTAAGCCCATCCCTGAATTCAATTGGGTTTGGTCGCCCATTGGTGTTATTAATATGCATGTTCCAAATCGTTGGGGTTATTTGTATTTTAAAAAATAGCATACACCGGCTTTTTATTGATCCTCATATTTCATTCCTATATTTAACTAATTATAGAAACAACTTTCTTTATTAAATTTCAAACATGAAAAACTTTTCTGCCCTATTTTTATTTTTTGTTTCTTCATTTGGGTTTGCGCAATCTGGCAAACTAGCGCAACCAAAAAGTAGTAATGTGGATTGGTTGGTAAGTCCATTCGAACAAAAAGCAACCATTACCAATCAAGGGCAACATATTGTATTGAATAACGGATTGGTAAAAAGGGCTTTTGTTATTGCACCCAATGTGGCTTGCTTTGATTATACGAATTTAACCAATGGGCAACAATTAATTCGCAGTATTGAACCAGAAGCAAAAGTGGTGATTGATCAAATCACCTATAAAGTTGGTGGATTATCAGGACAAAAAGAAAAAGCTTATTTACAAATGGATGCCATAAAAAATTTACAAAAAGCAGATTCCGATTTTGTTTTTTCTAAATATACAATTGGTAAAATTGAACCCTTTATTAATTGGAAGCCCACCACCTGGCTTGGAAACGCAAAACAGCCAACAGGTGCTCGAATTGAATTTGAATATCTTTCTTCGATTGCTGCACTTAAAAATATTATTATTAAAGTGCATTATGAAATATATGATGGCATTCCCTTAATAACAAAATGGGTTTCTATTCAAAACAATTCAAATAAGTCAATAAAAATTAATCGCGTTGTCAATGAAGTACTTGGATTGGTAGAAGAAGAAAGTGCAGTGGTGGGTAAGCCCGAGGAAATGAAAAAGCAGCATGGCATTTATGTTGAAACAAATTATGCATTTAACAATGCAATGCGTTATGATATCAGTGATCAAACCACCCATTGGAAAGTTGACTTAGCCTATACTTCGCAAGTAAATTATAATTACGAAACTCCTTGTTTATTAGAAGTATATCCTGAAAAAGCGCCTGGCATTGATTTAGCGCCCAATGAATGTTTTAAATCGGTTCGAACGAATGAACTATTGATGGATAACTATGATCGTCAAAGAAGGGGCTTAATGATTAAAAAAATGTATCGCACCTTAGCACCATGGACAACACAAAATCCAATTTTTATGCATTTGGTCAGTAAGAATGACCATGAAGTTAAAAATGCAATTGATCAATGTGTTGCTACAGGATATGAGGCTGTTATTTTAAGTTTTGGGAGTCATTTGAATATGGAAGACAGTTCAATGGCAAATATTAAAAAATGGAAGACATTAACCGATTATGCACACCAATATAAAATTTTATTAGGAGGGTATTCCTTATTTAGTAGCCGACGAATCAGTGATGCTGATGATGTAGTGGATATTAAGACAGGCAAACCCGGAGGTGCATTTTTTGGTAATGCACCATGTTTCGGAAGTAATTGGGGATTAGCATATCGTGATAAAATAAAATATTTTTTCAAATCAACCGGTTTTGATATTTGGGAAAATGACGGTCCTTATCCTGGCGATGTATGTGCGTCAACCACGCATCCTGGCCATAAAGGATATGATGATTCACAATGGAGACAAATGGAAATCCAAAAGGAATTATATCATTGGTTAAATGAATCAGGGGTTTATATTAATGCACCTGATTGGTATTTTTTAGATGGCACACATAAAATTGCCTTGGGTTATAGAGAGGTAAATTTTTCTTTATCGCGAGAACAACAAAAATTATTAAATCGTCAAAATATTCATGATGGTACTTTAGAAAAAATACCCTCTATGGCTTGGGGCTTTGTACCATTGACCAAGTATCAAGGTGGTAATGATGACGCTATATTAGAACCGTTAAGCGAACATTTAAAGGACTATGAGCAATTGATGATGCAATATTATGGCGCAGGGGTGCAGGCTTGTTACAGAGGCCCGCGCTTGTATGATACTGAATCAACTAGGCTAGTCGTTGCTAAAACAATTGATTGGTATAAAAAATATAGAAATATTTTAAATACGGATATTGTTCAGTTAAGACGTGCAGATGGGCGTGATTGGGACGGTTGGATGCATGTAAGTCCTTTTACGGGACAAAAAGGGTTTATGATGCTATTTAATCCAACAAAGGAAGTGATGACTAAAACAATTAAGCTGCCGCTTTATTACACGGGCCTAACGCAAAAAGTGAAAATCACAGATCCAAATGGACTCAGTAATCAATATAACTTAAGTCGTGATTACAGCATTGATTTTACTTTTACCATCCCACCTGATACCTATAAATGGTTTGTGATAGAATAAAAAAACGCCCCGATTATTCGGGGCGTTTTTTTGGCCGTATTTTAAACTGATTTAGTTTAAGAATAACTCATCAATAAATATCCAGGCGGTGGTTCCTTTACCAGGATGCCATACGGGTAATTTTTTTATATTTAAAACTGTAAATCTATAATGCTTGTAGGAAGTGTTGTTTGGGAAATCAACTGTGAATGTTTTAATATCCTTCATCACATCTTTTTGCGTTAACTCATTAGGGAATTTGGCTTCCGTTATTTTTGCAAATCGAACACCATCATTACTTCCTTCCACCGAAATGGAAACGATTGGGAAAACGTAGGAGCCTACATCAATCAAGCTATTTAAAAAAGCTTGATGTAAAACACGCGGTTGATTAAAATTAACCATGAACTTCATGGTAGTATCCTTATAACCCAACCATTTTTTATTTTTAAAATTAGATCCGCCTAGTTCAAGGTCCACCAATGTTTTAGCACCATCACCCAAATACTTTTGATCTGGTGATGAAATCAAGTAAATTGAATCAGGGCGAATTTCTGACTTATAAAAATTGCGCTGAATAATATCACTACTAATCCATCCTGGCTTAAATACTTTAATTTTTAAATTGGCATTTCGCGTAAGGCGTAAGGTGTTTTTATAAATAGGACTCGTTAAACTATCTGGATCAACGCCATTTAAGGTATAACGAATTGTAACGCCATTAAGTGGATGCTTCATTCTTACATCTAAAAACTTTGTAATAATAGAAGAGTCTTGGTCAATGATAGGTGGATTTATTTGTATCACTTCGGATTCCATGTTATCCCCAATAGTAAATTTAGTTTTTGGATAACGTGCAACTATCTTTTCTAACTGTGTTTTACCAATGACGCTTGACCAAATATTTATATTTGCAATAGTACTTCCCTTTAAAAAATTGGTTAATTCACTTTCGGTAAATTTTAAACCGCAAATAGATAGCAACTTTAATTTTTTCAATTGTTTTAGTGGTTCTATTGTTTTTAAATCGAGATTTGTATAGTTTAAATTAACAACTTCAACATTATTAAATTGACTGATGATGCTCACATCCTCATTGGTTAATGGCATACCCTGCATATTTAAACGTAACACTTGATCTTGTAATTTTTCTAATTTTTTTAATATATCTCTACTGTAAAAAGTACCTTGAAAAAAGTTAACATCAATCGCATCACTACCATGGTATAAGTAATTTACGGTGCAATAATTTGAATTGTATTCTGCTAAATCTGGTATACCAGTTTTTACTTCCACCTTTGTATTATCTACTGGTATATATTTATTAGCCAATAAAAACAAAGTATCTGTTTTGGCTAATTCATTCATTTTTGTCTTAAAGTCACCCCCCGCTTTAATCCATCTACTTAAAATAGCCACTTCCTCGGTAGTTAATTGCACTTTACCATCTGGCGGCATATGTTTTTTGTGCGTGATATCTAAATGAATTCTTTCAAACATCATAGCTTCCTTATCCTTATCAGCAGTAAGAATACTTCCATTTTTTCCACCTTTCAAAATATTTTCAGGCGTATTTAATAATAATTCTCCTTTTACTTTATTTGCACCATGACAGCCCACACATTTTTGTAGTAATATAGGCGCCACCGCTCTTGCATATAAGGTTGCATTAGAATCACTCACCACCTTGATCATTTGTGTATTTTCGGCAGCTTCCTTTTGAGGAAAACTAATTACACTTGCGCCATGGGTAAGTTGTGCCCCTTTATGTGTGAAAATAATGATCACTAATAAGTAAACCATCGCAAATTCAACACGTAAAATATAGTTACTTTTAAACCGCTGATTGTATTGTTGCAAGTAAATTAAAGCCCAACCGATCATCGCTATAGCAATTCCACCCCATTGATGCACAAAAATTAATGCATCATCATAACCATCTTGTTTGGATAAAAAAATACCTAAGATGGCTACGACACTTGCTAAAAATGCATTGCCTACTAAAATCGGATGTAGTGTATTACTAACTACACTGCCTTTTTTATCTACTAAGTAATAAATCCCAATAAGGATTCCTAGTACAATAGGAAAATGTAAAAATAAGGGATGCATTTTTCCAAACCACTCCAAATACATTCCCAATTTTAATTTCTCATTAAAAAATGCAATCAATAATAAAAAGGGATTGAGTACCCAAAGTGCATTATTTACAAAACCGGTCCATTTTTTCAAATTCATTACTAACTAATTAAATCATTGATCACATTTCCAGCAACATCGGTTAAACGATATCTTCTTCCCAAATGCTTGTAGGTAAATTCTTCATGTTTAACACCCATTAAATGCATAATGGTTGCATGAAAATCATGTACATGCACCGGTAATGAATTAATATTGTATCCAAAGTCATCTGTTTCACCGTGCACACCTGGTTTCACACCACCACCTGCCATCCAAATAGTAAAGCATTTTGGATGATGATCACGACCATAGTTATCCTTGGTTAAAGCACCTTGACAATAGTTGGTTCTTCCAAACTCACCACCCCATATTACTAAGGTTTCATCTAACAAACCTCTTTGTTTTAAATCCTGAATCAATGCTGCAGATGATTGGTCAATATCCTTACATTGCCCTTCTAATTCTGCAGGTAAGTTACCGTGGGTATCCCAACCTTGGTGATATAATTGTACAAAGCGTACCCCATTTTCAGAAAGTTTTCTTGCTAATAAACAGTTTGCTGCATACGTACCTGGCACCAAACATTCAGGTCCATACATTTTTACAATGGACTCTGGTTCGTTTTGTAATGAAGTAATTTCCGGTACCGCCATTTGCATACGGTAGGATAATTCGTATTGTTGAATTTTTGTTACAATTTCTGGGTCACCAATTTCTTTATATGATTCTTGGTTTAAGGCAGATATCTCATCTAAAATTTCACGCTTATCTCCACGTTTGATAAATTCAGGATCAGTTAAATATTTTACGGGTTCTTCACCACTACTAAACTGAACGCCTTGATGTATTGAATCTAAAAATCCGTTATTCCATAATTTTGAATATACGCCTTGTCCATTTCCTTTGCCTTTACTTAGTAAGACACAAAACGCTGGCAAGTTTTTATTTTCACTTCCCAAACCATAACTAATCCATGATCCCATACTTGGTCTGTTACCCACCTGCGAACCTGTTTGAAAAAAAGTAAGGGCTGGATCGTGGTTAATTGCTTCGGTATAAATGGTTTTAACAATACACATATCATCCGCCATTTTAGAAAGGTGTGGTAGGGTTTCGCTAAACCAGGCACCACTGTTCCCATGTTGCGAAAATTTAAACTTAGTACCCGCTAATGGAAATTTTGCTTGATTAGCAGTCATGCCTGTTAAGCGTTGGCCATTACGAATACTTGCAGGCAATTCCTCGCCATGCATTTTTTGTAATTGCGGCTTGTAATCAAATAAATCTAATTGCGATGGCGCTCCATTTTGAAACAAATAAATAATTCGTTTTGCTTTGGGTGCGAAATGTGGTAATACATTTGCAAAAAGCTCATCCTCAGTGCTAGCATTAAATAAACCGGGCGCCATTAATGAACCCAATGCTAATCCACCCAAACCCAAACTCATTTTGGATAAAAATTTACGCCTGTTTTGATTTAAGCCATGTTCTAAAAATTCGTTCATAATATTTTATGATTTTGTTATTGTTTCTTCTAAATTATACATGATTAAAATAGTCTTCATTAAAGCAGCAGCTTCTGATGAATTGTATTTTTGTTTTGGATGCTCAAATTCACCCACTTTTAATGCCGCTTCTGCAACAGCAGGTTTTGTATTAAAAAACGCAACTTGTTTTTTACAGTACGCATTTAATTTTTCACGCTCAAACTTGGTCGGCTTTCTAATTACAATTGTTTCAAATGCCTGATCAATTTTTTCGGCTAATGATTTTTTACTTAGTGCCGTATTTTCACCTAAAACCCTAGCCGCTTCTAATATCGTAGGATCGTTAAGCATGGTTAAGGCTTGTAGTGGCGTATTGGTGCTAGATCTTTTTGCCTCGCATTGGTCCCTATTACTAGCATCAAATATCATCATACTTGGCGGTGGCGCAGTCAACTTAATAAAAGTATATAAGCCTCTTCTATAAATATCAGAACCATGATCCTGCTTGTAACTTGCTAAACTACCACGACCCGAAGTGGAACTTTCCCAAACTCCTTTAGGCTGGTAGGGTTTAACACTTGGTCCACCAATCTTTGTATTCAATAAGCCGCTTGTACTTAAAATATAATCACGTACAATCTCTGCCTTAAATCTCATTCTAGGTGATCTTGAGTACGTTAAATTATCTGGATCTTGTTCCAATTGCTTTTTGCTTATGATGTTGGATTGTTTATAGGTATTGCTACTTAGTATTTTTTTAACTAAATATTTTATATCCCAATTATGTTCCATGAAATCAACAGCCAACCAATCCAATAATTCTGGATGGGTAGGTAACTCACCTTGCAAACCAAAATCGCCCGAAGATTTTACTAGCCCTCTTCCAAACATATCCTGCCAAATAAAATTCACAAACACACGTGCGGTTAGTGGATTTTTTTTATTGGTCGTCCACTTTGCTAAACCCAAACGATTGCTACCATACTTTGTACTATCATAAGGCATGATCGATTCTAATGCAGTAGGTCGTACTAAAATATTTGTTGGCGCATCATAACTACCACGACTTAAAATATAAGTAGGTCTTGGTTTTACCGTATCACCTGCTTTCCAATCACCCATGACTGAAACTTCAATCATACCTGTATCCACTGTATTTACAAAATTCAAAAAATTACTACGCTCTTCCTTGCTAATATATAATTTTGGATTTTTTGCTTTGGTGGATTGTCCTACATCTCCTTCAAATCCCTTTTCTTTACTCTCATTAAAGAAAGCATATAGTTGATAATAATCTTTATTGGAAAATGGATCGTATTTATGATCATGACATTGTGCACACTCAATGGTAACACCTAAAACAGCTTTACCATAAGTTCTTGTTTTATCAATATTATAGGATACACGATATTCTTCTTCAATAATTCCTCCTTCTTCTGTGTATTTATGATTTCTAAAAAATGCCGTTGCTAGAATGTTTGCTTTGGTTGCATTCGGTAATAAGTCACCCGCAATTTGGTTGGTTAAAAATTCATCATAATGCATGTTTTTATTAAATGAATTAATTACCCAATCGCGCCATGGCCATTGTGAACGAATCTCGTCATCCTGAAATCCATAGGAATCAGAGTATCTTGCTAAGTCCAACCATTGGATGGCCATTTTTTCACCATAAGCAGGTTTTTGTAATAATTCATCTAACATTTTAGTATACCAATTCTCGTCCGTATTATTTCTCCATTTATTCAATGCTTCATAACTAGGAGGTAAACCAATTACATCTGAATAAGCTCTTTTTATTAATGCATCACGCGGCGCTTCCTCATTTGGATCAAATCCTTCCGCTTCCATTTTTTCTAAAATGAAATTATCTATTTCATTACGCACCCAATTGGTATGATCCACTTCAGGCAATACTGCTTTTGCCGGTGCAACAAAGGCCCAATGCTTTTCATATTTTGCGCCTTCTTTAATCCATCTTTTAAATAATGCAATTTCTTCCTTTGTCAATTTTGCAAGATGGCTTTCAGGAAGCGGCATCATTATTGCTGGGTCATTAGATTCTATTCGTGTAATCAAATCACTTTTTTCAGGGAAGCCAGGAACAATGGCGTAGTGGCCTTTATTTTTTTCAAGTTCCGCAAATGCTCTTGAAGGAATATCTAATCTTAATCCAGCTTTTACTTTATTTGCATCGGGGCCATGACAAGAAAAACATTTATCAGATAAAATAGGACGAATATCTTGGTTATAGGATATTGCTTTTGAGCGGGCGCCTTTTTTGCCATCGGCAATATAAACTACACCATAAATAAGTCCGATGACCACTAAAACGATTGCCCCGAAACTGATGTACTTTTTCATATTCAATATCAAAATTATTTCAACAAATTATTTATAAAACTAAACACGTGTTAATTTATAAGGGTATACTTTTCCTGACGCCCATTGTGCAACATAAATGCTTCCATCATCATCAACACACACATCGTGTGGATGTGCGAATATTTTATCTGCTTGCGCCATGGTCTTTAATTTACCATTTTCATAAATGGGTTCTGTACCACCAATGTTCGACACCACTTTATTTTCTTTGTTTAAAATGGTAACAAATCCAGATTTCTCAACAGACATAGGGGATCTTAAAACTGCAGCATATAGATAATCACCCTTGATCACTGGTCTACATACACCAGCACCTGGCAACTGAATAATCTCCATTAGTTTTCCATCTAGTGAAAAGCTTTTGAAACAATTTTTATTTCTATCTGTAACAATTAATGTAGTGGTGCCAGTTCTAGTATCAACACAAATGCCATGTGCATTATCTAAATTTTCATCTTTTGTTCCCCTGCCTCCAAAGGCATTTTTCAATTTTCCATTTTCATCGTAATGTAAAATATGTTGTGCGCCATATCCATCTGCAATATAAAAATCACCATTCGGTAAAACAGTTGTTTCCGTTGGAACAAAAGCCTTATTATTATTTTTATAAGCTGGTAAATCCTGAGGAGGATCAATCGTCAATAATATTTTACCATCCATCGTCGTTTTATAAACTTGATGTTTATTGGTGTACGTAATAAATAAAAAATCTTCTTTACCGTTTTGTTGCAAGCTTAAACCATGCGCGCCAGGAAACTCAGTTCCCCAACTATCAATTAAGCGGCCACTTTTATTGTAGATTATTATATTATTTTTTGTCTCATTAGTCAATAACACAATTCGACCTTTGGAATCTTGTATCATTTCATGACAATCATTCACGGGTGTTTTTTCAGTATTAAGTGTGCCCCACGAGGTATCCAAACGGAATGTCATTTCGTTGTGACCATACACAGGGCCTTTTTTGTTACTAAACATATCTTTGGTGATGAATAAGCCCGCAGTGGAGATCACTGAATTTTTTACAAAAGATCTTCTTTTCATATTTAATATTTTTTTAATTGCAAGATTCCTTCATTTATGATTTAAATAAATGTGCTTAAAATTTAAAGCGAAATCTCACTGAAGTTGGTGACTAGCAAAATCCTGTTTTAAAGATAGGGCATTTGCCTAAAAAAAGAAAGCAGAACTACTTCGTGATAGCTTTGAATTGTATTTTTTTCGTAGCGTCTATCTTAAGCCAAATTAACGACCCCAATAAAACCATAATTCCGATATAAAGTACAGGTAAATAATAGCCATAAGCGGATGCCAGATATCCAAAAAATACAGTGCTTATATATGCACCCGTTAATCCTGCGGTATTCATAGTGCCTGAGATGGCCCCACTTTTGGTACCTCCCATATCCATGGCGACCGCCCATGCCACAGGGGCTGTTACATCCATAAAAGCCATGCCGACACCTAAATAAATGATTGTCAATAAGTTATTACTCACTAAGGAGGCGCTAATAATACAAATGCCAGCTACAAATAAACCCACCATGGGTACAATGCGCCGCCCCCATTTTTTACCCCATCGCAAACAAGCCTTATCACTGATCCAACCGCCTGTAAAACAACCTATTGCAGCCAGTAAATAGGGCACCGATGATGCCCAAATAAGCTCATTTTTCGGGATAAGTCGTCCCTTTTCCAGGTAAGTATGGAACCAACTTTGAAAAAAGTAGGCGCCAATGGCATAACAAAAGTACATGGCTAGTAAATACCACAAATTTTTTGACTTAAACCCACTCCAGTAAGAGGTTTTAGTTGTTTCCCCTTGGATAGGAAGGTCGCGGTTATCGATGATGAATTTTAGCTCTTCTTTGGACATATCCTTACAATCTTTCGGATCCTCCTTGTGCCAAAATACCCAAAATAGGGTCCAAACTACCCCAACGGCTCCCAAAATATAAAAGGACATATTCCAGCTATATTTTTGCTGTATTGGAAGTACAATAAAAGGGGTAAAAGCCGCCCCTAAACGGGAAGCCCCCCAAATGGTTGCTTGTGCTCGGCCTCGTTCTAAAACTGGAAAATATTTTGCCAATACTATGGATGTGTTGGGGTAAGCCCCCGCTTCACCCATCCCAAATAGGAAACGAACCAATAGTAACATAATAAATCCATTCGCAAAACCCGTTAAAATGGTGAAAAGTGACCACCACAACACCACCCGAATCAGTATCTTTTTGCCACCAAATTTATCACCCAGCCATCCCGTGGGTATTTCGAATGCCGCATAAGCAATCGTAAACATACCTAAAATCCAACCCCATTGAACTGTGGAAATATGTAACTCACTCATAATGCTACTGCTAGCCGATGATAAAGCAATTCTATCCAAAAAAGTAATCATGGATAAAATGGATAAAACAGTAAGTACTTGGTATCTTTTTTTCATAAGCCACCTGCGTGTATTGCAATATAATGAATTAGAAACTATCTGTTGATATCCATATTAAAAGAGAAATCATAAGTTATCTGTTCCAAATTAGCAAAAGGGAACAATCATTTCCAAAATAGTTATGTATCCTTTATTGGCTGACCTATTTTTGAAAGGCGGAAAAAGTTATATTATAATAGCATATTATTAAAAAAAACAAAGTAATTTAAAGATGCAAATTAATGCGCTCAAAATTTATTCATTCATTAAAATTATGCATCCATTGAAAAAGCTATTCTTATCCCTCTTCTTATTTTTGACTTTATCGAACATTGTAAATGCTCAAAAGGACTATTTAGGCAAATGGTTGTCACCCAGTAAAAAAGGGGTGGTGGAAACCTATGTGCAAGGAAATAAATTGTTTGGGAAATTAATATGGGTACAAACGGAACGCAAGGATATTTACAATAAAGAGGTAAGCCTGAGAAATAGGGAAGTGAAGGGGTTGAATTTATTTTCCAATTTCACTTGGTCTGATAATCAATATATTGATGGTAAAATTTATGATCCAGAAGGGGGTTCTACTTATAGTTGTAAAATGTGGTTAAGCGAGGACAAGCAAATACTCAATGTGCGAGGTTATATTGGGATATCTATCATTGGTCGTACTGAAAAATTTACGAGGTATAATAAATAAGATATTAAAGTTAAAAATGTAAATATTTATAACAGGCTCAATCCATCACAATATTTAAAACGATATAAAAAAAAGTAGCTAAAATAAAAATACTGATTATGAAATTACAAATAAGAATAAATAGCCATTCCAATATTAAGCATATCATATTCAAATTTGCATTCACACTCAATTTTATTTTACTATTTAGTTTTTTCGCGGCAGCCCAAAAAATTGAAACGGGCAATTTTTTTGTAACAAACTATAGCAGATCCTTTTTAAATTCGATTTCTGGGAACTGGTCCTTATTGCAGGATCCAGAAGGCGTAATATATATAGCTAATACTTATGATGGGGTATTGGTGTATGATGGACAGAAAATTAGAAGAGTTTATAATGAAAAAGGTTTGCCAAAAATGGGTTTGACCCGTTCGTTAATAATGGACTCTAAAAAAACTATTTATACCATCATTGGAAATGAGTTTGGTTATATAGAAAAAAATGAATTTGGTGAGAGTGTTTTTAAATCACTATCTATAAGTTTGCCACAAAAGGACCAAGTAAATTCAACACTTTGGTCGGCAGGGGTTATTAATGATACAGTTGTGTTTCAGTCTGAAAAATCTGTTTACTTATATAAGTACAAAAAATTAATAAGTGTTCAAAATTTTAATGCAATTCTGTAAACTAGTCAGACCTTAGTGGACATTTTATTAATAAAATAAGATAGAAAAACTATGGAAAAGACCAAAGAAATAAGTCAATACATTAACTACCGAAACAAGCTTATTATTTTAGAAAATATTAAAAAATTTAAGTCA
>SXGQ01645056.1_pt1 | contig 19382 bp, 23 predicted proteins | sample 3178371 | NCBI WGS metagenome assembly SXGQ01 (sample SAMN11356859, study PRJNA531348) | freshwater metagenome | isolation source: freshwater sample F1-20 | place: China: Fuxian Lake, Yuxi | collected 2017-12-25 | reverse complement strand
GTGGAGCAACCACAAAAACTACGACAACAACGTATATGTGCTGCCCAAACACCTCGACGAGAAAGTTGCCCGCTTGCACCTGGCCAAGATCGGTGTGCAGTTGGATGAGCTGACCTCAGCCCAGGCCGACTACCTCGGCATTCCGAAGGTGGGTCCCTTCAAGCCCGAGCACTATCGCTATTGATCCATCGAAACAGATACAAAAAAGCCTTCCGCTCGGAAGGCTTTTTTATTGCGCCAATAATTTTTTGGATTCAGTCACCAAGCAACCGGCGACCCGGATCCAGCGGGCTTGCTGCTCGGCATCGGGCTCAATGGCCCAGGATTTCTCGGCGGCATTGGTAACCAGTATCCGCTCAATGGGGAGTGTGACCAATTTGGTCAACTGATAATTGGTGGCAGGCGTATTCTTGAAAAGCACGTGTAACAATCCCTCGCAATTGACCGTACCGGCATTTCGGAACAAGAGTTTCAATTTGGTCCCTTTGAAAAAAACCTGAATGGTGGTCTCATCATCAAAACAAAGATTCCCGGCACCCACCTCGATCATCCAATCGATCTCGGGTTTGGTGGCATCCAGCGTAACCGAACCCCCTTTCCATGGATGATATCCGGTGGAGAGGCTGGTCAAACGAGTATAGGGATCCGTCTCCCGAATCAGGGTGCATTCCTGTGCCGCTGACCAATATGGAGCGGTAACAAAGAGTAGGAAAAGGATCAGTAGACGGATCATATTTTAGAGGCGAACCGCCGTGCCGGTCGCGATCACCATCAACATGCTGCCTCCGGCCCCCACAGTTTCAAAATCCAGGTCGACTCCTAAGATTCCATTGGCACCCAGTGCCTGGGCCCGCTCGACCAGCTCGCGCATGGCATCCTCTTTGGCTTGCTCCAACACGCCCTCGTAGGTTTTGCTGCGACCACCAAATACATCGCGCAGTCCGGCGAAAATATCTTTGAAGATATTGGCGCCGATGATGCTTTGAGCATTCACGACCCCGAGATACTCTTGAACCGGTCTTCCTTCGACCGTGCTGGTAGTGGTCACTAACATGTTTAGGGTTTTAGTTGGGCGAATATACTATCTAAAACGGGCTGGGGCTTTACCGTTGCCTGTTTTGACGATTCTTTAATATACTGCTGTCGGTTCTCCAGGTCGGGGTGACTGGCCAAAAACTCCGGCAATCCGTCACTGTCACCGCTTTGCGTTTTTAGTCGATCGAACAGATCCCCGAATCCCCGGGGGTCGATCCCCCGGTCGGTCAAGATCTTCAACCCCCTCAGGTCCGCGTCCTTCTCCAACGCACGGGAATAGGTCAGCGAACGAAGCTCATCGGCATGATCGATCAACACCCCGCTCACCGTACCCACTTTCCCAAAGAGAAGTCCCAAAAAAACCTGTGACCCCAGTTTGCGGAAAATGGACCGGGTAGCATGACGCTGATCTACATGCGTAAACTCATGGGCCAACAAGGCCGCCAACTCCGGAGCCGATTCCAGCTGATCCAGCAAACCCGAATACACCACGATCCGTCCACCTGGCAATGCAAAGGCATTTTGTTCCGACTGACTCACCACCACGATCCGGATCGAATACGCCGAGGGTACTTTCATCGACTCAAAGAATTCGACCACTTGGCGCGACCGAACCGTATCGATCTTATAATCGGACGCCAGCGCGTCGTACACACCATCCCCCAGCGTTTGCTCCGTTTCGACGGATACGCTCTTGGCCAATTGCTCCGCCAAAAAAGGCACGATCAAATTATATATCAAGAAAATGATCGCCACCAATGCGATCAGCAATCCGCCATTGCGGATCCATTCTTTTGCTTTGGGACGCTGGTGCCAGGGCAACTCGGACCGATTCAACCGAAACTGAATTCTTTCATAGGCAAACCGACCCTCGATCTCGAGGCGAGCCGGACCCGTGACCTGACGGATCTCCGTCTGGGCAGCATCCTGCGAAACACTCAATTTCACCTGCGGATAGGTCCACCGCATCCGCCGGTCACTGCCAATAAATCCGATCTGCAAATACTCATCCAAAACCATCAGGGAGATGGGCTGCTTCTCGGCACCCGACCACTCTTGATACCAGCCATTGAAACTTTCCATACCCCAAAATTCGGTAAGCCCGGCCACTTACCCGAAAGAACAATTCCTTCGATTTTTTGTATTTATGCGGAACATGGTACAAGCCTACAATTTCCTGGCCTCCTGGCAGCTTTTCCCGGAAAAGTCGCACTACGAAGACGGCCTGGTGCCCAAAAGTGGCATTTATCGTCTGGAAGCCACCGAAACGGCTAAAACCCTCCGCATTTTTCATAATAAAGTTCTGCCCGACAACACCTCCGTGGCGTCGGACTATGCCGTGCTGGCCGATGGCGAAAAAAATACCCCACCCGATACCGCACTGGGAGATGCGGTGGAGGTGTTCATACCGGACGGACTAAACCTCGACATTCGTTTTTACCGTGGTGCGGACATGCATCTTCAAGTCCACCACGAGATCCTTCCCAACGGATATCTCCAACTCACGCAGAAAGGCGTTCGCCCGGACGGCAGCGCTTACACCAACCAAGAGATCTACCACAAACAACTTAGCGTACTGCCCTACTCGGCTTCCGTGTCCGGCGCCGTGATCCGCCCCACCAAAGAAGGGATGATCAAACACAAGGCCCTCACGGCCATGGAAGAGCAAACCAACATGCAGCTCGACCAGATCCGCAAACAGATCGAACTGCTGGCCCTCCAGGCACATGAGATCCAAAAGCGAAAAGACCTCTCGCTCCTGATCTATGATGCCAAACTGGCCTTCAAGCCGCAGATCGGACAAACCTACTACCTCTACGAACGAAACGATGGCTCTCACCTGCTTTCCCTCGTGGCTCCCAAAGAATGGGGACCATCAGGACCCTTCAAAAAATTCCTGGCCGCCGTGCAACTCCTGGCCGATCATACCTGGAAAGAACTCTAGGTTCGTAGCTTTGCCGCGTGACACGCCTTTCCGTCAACATCAATAAGTTCGCCACCCTGCGCAACGCACGCGGCGGTAACAACCCCGACCTGCTACAAGTGGCCATCGATGCCCAAGCCTTCGGTGCGGATGGCATTACCGTGCATCCCCGACCCGACGAAAGACATATCCGGTATGCAGATGTTCGGTCGCTTCGCCCACTCGTACACACCGAATTCAACATCGAAGGCAATTGCCGCGAATCCAAATTCGTCGACCTTGTACTCGAAACCAAACCGGAGCAAGTCACCCTCGTGCCCGATGCCACGGGACAACTCACCAGCGACCACGGCTGGGATACCATCACCCACCTCGATTACCTGAAAAAAATGGTTCGGGAATTTCATCAAGCCGGCATCCGGGTCAGCCTGTTCATCGACCCGGTAGCCGATCTGATCAAAGCCGCCCAAGAGACCGGAACCGATCGCATCGAACTCTACACCGAAGCTTACGCCCGCGAATACGCCCTGGGCAAAAAAGAAGCAGCCATCACCCCCTACCTCAAAGCCGCCGAACTGGCAAATTCAATTGGACTGGGCATCAATGCCGGTCATGATCTCGACCGCCAAAACCTACTATACTTACACCAGCACATCCCATACCTCGATGAAGTGAGTATCGGACATGCCCTGATCTGCGATGCACTCTATCTCGGACTGGAAAATACGATCCAGCTCTATCAACGTCAGCTCGCCGGATCAACCGCTTCCAAATAATCGATCATCCCCTCCACCGCATTCGGATGGAACCACCGAATGGCCGGGTTGCGCCGAAACCAAGTCATCTGTCGCTTCGCATATTGACGCGTGGCGATCTTGATCCGCTCGATCGCCTCCTCCAACGAATACTTTCCCTCCAAATGCTCGAATAATTCTTTATACCCAACGGTCTGCAAAGCATTCAGGGATCGATATGGATATAACTGCTTTATCTCCTCCAACCACCCCGCCGCCATCATCACCTCCACGCGCCGTTCGATCCGATCCACCAATTCGGCTCGAGGCAATTCCAACCCCACCCACTGTACGGAGAACGGACGAGGTTTCCGCTCTCCCGAGCGATACGATAGAATGCTGCTGCCCGTAGACAATACCACTTCCAATGCCCGCATCATCCGCTGGGGATTTTTCATCTCCCCTACCCTGGCAAACGCCGGATCCAATTTTTCCAACTCCGTCACCAATCCTGCCAATCCGTTTGTTTTATAAATCGAGATGACCATCTCCCGAATAGCCGGTTTCACTTCCGGAATCGCATCCAATCCCTCCAGAAATGCCCGGATGTAAAGTCCCGTTCCGCCCACCAACAAGAGCTGATCGTGTGAGGCGAATATCCGATCGGCCGTTTGCAGTGCATAGGACTCATAATCGGCTGCGGTCAGGTCCTCCTGAATAGAATGTGAGGCCATGAAATGATGCGGGATGGCGGATAATTCTTGTTCGGTGGGACGAGCCACGCCGATATTCAACTCTTGATAACACTGCCGGGAATCGGCCGAAAGTATTTCGGTCCCAAAATGCTCCGCCAGGCGAATACCCACTCCGGTTTTACCAACGGCCGTGGGACCCACTACCGCCATAACAGTCTTTCGATTGTCTTTCATGAGCTTTACTCATCCGTCCCTTCGTCAAACGTTTCTTCCGAGCCAACGTCTTCTCCTTCCTCATCTTTCTCCCCAAATCCCTCACCAGCCTGGTGCATGTCGTATTTCTCTTCGATGTCGGCAAATTTCTCACCCAAGATACTCTTGGTGCCGTATTGGCTGGGGGCCAATCCGGCCGAGCGCACCATCAAGGGGTATGTTTTTTCAGGGTCTTCCTCGTTGGAAACATTGATCAATTCGACCATAAAATTCCACTCCTTTGTAAAATCATAGAGGTAAAGGAAACGTTGGTTGGGACTTTTGATCTCGGAGGCAATGACCGTATCGGCCATCCTCAACGGGGGCGCCTTGTACGCCTTGTCGTATACGTCCAGGGAGATCTCCCGCCCTTGCTGCCACTGGTCGTTGCTACGAAAGAAAGTAGCTGCGTGCTTGCTGTCGAATTCAAAGGCTTTCAGGATCGCCTGGTGCAGGTCCAGGAACGTATGGGTATGTCGAAGGGCGATGTCGCGATAAACCGATTCATCCTCTTCAAAATAGATACGAAAACGTAAAATGGCCATGTCGCAAAGGTAGGTCAGGAGGCACTATCGCCATCAGGAACTTACGGGCGTCAGACCCAGCTCCTTTCCCTTTTCCAACATAAAGGCATGGGCCGCCTCATAGGTATTCGGGATCACCCCATCCAGCATGGCATCTTTCAACGAATCCTTAATGATGCCGACGGGCTTGGAGGGCGACAGCCCGAAGGTTTGCATGATCACCTCTCCGGTAATGGGTGGCTGCCAGTTGCGGATCTGATCGCTTTCCTCCACCTCGCGGCAACGCTCCCGCACCAATTGAAAATTCGATAGATATCGATTCACCTTCTGCTTATTCTTGGAGGTGATATCAGCCTCGCACAAAAGCATCAAGCAATCAAAATCATCCCCGGCATCAAAAAGTAAGCGACGGATCGCTGAATCGGTGATGTTCTCTTTGGTGAGACTGATCGGTCGCAAGTGTAACTCCACGAGTTTGCGGACGAACCGCATGTGTTCGTTGAGTGGAAGTTTGAGCTGTGTGAAGATCTTGGGCACCATTCGTCCACCCACCACTTCATGCCCGTGGAAGGTCCAGCCATGACCCTTTTCAAATCGTTTGGTCTGCGGCTTGGCAATATCGTGCAGCACGGCTGCCCAACGTAACCACAGGTCGGTGGTATGCCGACTTAGGTTATCCAACACCTGCAGGGTATGGTAAAAATTATCCTTGTGTCCGTGTCCATCAATGTACTCCGCACCTCGTAAGGCCACCAATTGTGGAAAGATCCGCTCCAGCAATCCGGAGCGATAGAGCAGGTCCAGTCCCACAGAGGGCTTCTCGGCCAGTAAGATCTTATTCAACTCATCCGTGATGCGTTCCTGGGAAATGATCCGGATCCGGTCGGCTTGTTCGCAGATCCCCTCCCAGGTTCCTTCCTCGATGGTAAACCCAAGTTGGGTAGCAAAGCGGATCGTTCGCATCATGCGCAGCGGATCATCGGTGAATGTCTGTGCTGGTGGCAAGGGCGTACGTAAAATTTTATCCTGCAGATCTTGCAGCCCATTGAATGGATCTACCAGTTCTCCGAACCGATCGGGATCCAGGGAGATCGCCAGGGCATTGATGGTGAGGTCGCGGCGAAGCTGATCGTCTTGTATCGTTCCGGGTACGACCGTGGGTTTGCGGGAATCGGATTGATAGCTCTCGCGACGGGCCCCCACGAATTCCAGATCCCATCCATCCTTCCATTGTACGTGCGCGGTACCGAAGGTTTTGAATAAGCTGACGGCGGGACGGGGTTTGAGTGTATCCGCTACCCGCTGCGCCAATGCCAGGGCATCCCCGACGCAAACGAAATCGGCATCCTTGGTGGGCCTGCTCAATAATTTATCGCGCACGAATCCGCCGACCAGATAGGTTTCCAGTCCCAGCTCCTGTGCCGCCGCCGCCACGCGGTCCAGCCAGTTTCGTTCTTCCGGTGAAAATTGAATGGCCATCAGCGGCCAAAGATACAAAGCTGTTCGCGCTAAGGCCGAAGGATCATCGGCACACCCTTTTCCCAGCGGATCAGTGTAGAGGATCGAGCTTTTGTCGGATCACTTTGCCGAAAGCCTACGACATGACCGACTTTCCCGATCAGGGCGGGGTCTATGTCAGCAAAACAACTTGGCGTGGGGGATCCGTGTAGATTGGCCGAAGTAGATACGATCGGTTTTCCAAATCGCTTGAGCAATGCCCGGCAAAAAGGATCCGCACAGATCCGAATGGCGATGCTCCCATCCGCCCCCAATAAATTGGAGGCAAATCCGATCGCGCCCTCATATACAACCGTCGTTGGCTGGTTACAAGTTTTCAAGTAATCAAACAACGCGAGGTCGGGGGCGGCCACGTGCTGCAGAACATCCTGCTCGTCCGGTACCAGCACGATCAAGGGCATCGTCAGTGGCCGTTGTTTCAGGGCATAGATCTCGGAGACCGCCGATTCGTTGGTGGCATCGCACCCCAGTCCCCATACCGTATCGGTGGGATGGAGTATCACCCCTCCTGCTCGTAGGACCGGCAGGCAGTTTTGTATATCGGATTCAAATTCGATCATATGGATTCATAAAGATCCATGACTTTTCGAGCCGTGGCCTCGGGGGTGAACAAGGCCGCGTGTTTTCTTCCAACGGCCTTCATGTCCGCAACTTTATCCGGATCGCGCAGCACTTGATTCATCGCGGCAGCGATTGCATCGGACGAATGGGGGTCGACGAGTAAACTACCCGAACCAGCAGCTTCCGGCAAAGAGGAGAGGTTTGAGGTGATCACCGGCAGCGAGCTGGCCAGGGCCTCCAACACCGGAATGCCGAATCCTTCGAACAAAGAAGGATAGATCATGGCCGAGGCCAATTGATAGATAGCCGGAAAATCGGCGGCGTTTTTGAAACGAGAATCATTTTTTGCCTGTGGCAAATGAGATAGAAAGATGACCGAGGAGGACAGTCCCAGCGCCTGCACCTTCGCGCGCACGGCCCGCTCGTATTTTCCGCCGGTACCGATCACCACCAGGGGGATATCTGTTTGCTTTCGGATCTGGTAAAGCGCCTCCACCACGCGCAGCAGATTCTTACGTTCGATAATACTGCCCACGTAGAGAAAGAATTTTTCAGGTAACTGATACAGCTCTTTTATCCGATGTTTTTCTTCCTCAGAGATCTCTTCAAAGAAAGCCGGATTACAGCTCTGGTAGCAGACCCGGATCTTTCGGGCGGGAATTTGATAAAACTCTACGATATCGCGTTTAGTCTGCTCGCTGATGGCAATAATACGATCGGCGTGTTCGCAGGCATACCGGAATTTATGTCGATAAATACGCACATCGATGGCCTTGTACTGCTCGGGGAAACGTTCAAAAATGAGATCGTGGATGGTGACCACCGTCCGGATTCCTTTTTTGCCGATGCCCCGGGGAATCTCATGGCTGAGTCCGTGATACAGGTCGATCGAAAGTTTTCGGAGGTCATTTTTGACCCAGGCCGATCGCCAGGCGGCGGGAAATAATTTATCCAAGGGGCGGCTCGGTTGGATCTCCTGAAGCTGTTGTCTGCTTACACCGTCCCAAGGCAGCGAAAAATGCTTACTCGACTTCGGATTGAATAGAAAATACCGGTGATCGGGAAAGGTATCGGCCAGAGAGCGGATGAGGGTCCGGCTGTAGTGCCCCAATCCGGTCCCGTTGTGAAAAGCCCGTTTGGCATCGAATCCTATACGCATGGTACAAAGATAACAACTGATGAGGTGGTGACTCTTCGGGCCGGTCAGGAAGAAGCGATGCGGAAATTTGACTGACGTGTTTAACCGCTTAGATCATCACGGCGATAACCACCAGGATCAGCCATGCACCCAGACCGTACCAGGAATTGCGCCTAAAGCCTTTGTCGTTACTGAAGATATACGCCAATGCCACTCCGATCAAGCCGAGAAAAAAACCCAATAAAAAACCTCCGATGTTGAACTGGGGCATTTTTTCATCCGCTAACTGATTTAGGTTGATGACCGTATCGGCGGTGAGATGACCCGCCTTTATCTCGGCTTTAAACTTTTTTTGTATCAGTCCCAGGGCAATCCGCTCTTTGAAGTTGAGCTTTCGGCCAGCCACCTTTGAAAAATCTTTGCTGGATAGCTCTACAAATACACCAGCTGAAATACTGCCTGACGAAATCAATAAACTCTCCTTTGCAGCCAACGATGGGGCATGAACCGCAGATTTGCCAGGAAGCGCCGCCGTGAGCGTTACCAATAAAGCTCCGCAGATGAAGAGGTAGAAAACATTTTTTAAGGATTTCATGGCAATCAGATTGAGTCCTACTCGTTTGGTTTTTCGGTTACACCCCGTTTGAATAGTTGCTGGTCTCTATAATGATACAGCAATTTATATGTTACGGGTTTAAAAACAAAACGGATTTGCTTGATATACGTATGCCAGGTACTCAATATCCGATGATCGGTCGCAGTCGGCCCCAGAGCTCGTTGTCCAGTCCCGACAGGGCCAGTGCGGGCGTTCCGGAGGACTCTCCCATGCGGATCACAACCAGTTTTTGGGAGGGCACCACATAGATCTTTTGATCGTTCTTTCCCAGAGCACAGTACATATCGGCCGGAGCATTGGGCACCAGCATTCCGGGAAACACGGTTTGAAAGATGGGAGCCATAAAGGTCGATTTACCATTCAGCCACGTGAGGTAGCCATAGGCCGGATTGATGGTCTGGGAGGAATTGACTTGTGCATTGAAATAATTTGTGTCGCGCAGGATCGAGGTCTGATCCCATTTCCCCTTATTCAACATCAACAACCCGAAACGAGCCATGCTACGGGTATTGCTGAAATAGACATTATTGAAACCCGATCGAGCCCAAAGTCCATTCATCCCAATGACGTTCCGGATCTTTTGTTGGAAATAGGCATTGTAGCTAAGACCCGTGGCATTTTCCACTACCTGATCCAGCAAGGTGTAGGGAGCATTGTGATAGGCCCAGCGGCTACCGGCATCGGCTTTGTATACCAAGCAGGAGGGGTTGGTGCAATCATCATCTCCCAGATCATCATCCAAACCCGTGGTCATGGTGAGCTGATGCCGAACCGTTATAAGGTCTTCTTTTGGGATTGGCATGGAGGTCCAACCCCTTCCCAGGTAGATCGAGCTGCGGGCGTTGAGGTTGATGAGACCCTCTTGCTGAGCAATGCCCACCAGCAGGGCCGTCATGGTCTTTCCCGCCGAAGCCCAGTACCAAAGACTATCCGCCGTGAACGTCCCAAAATATCTCTCCGCCACGATCTTGCCGTTTTTTAGGATCATGAAGGATTTGGTGTTCTTGGATTGGAGGTAGGTGTAGAGGTCGTTGAGCTGCGACTCATTCCACCCCAAAGAGGAAGGGGTGAGGGATTGCCACTCCGTACCCGCAACCGGGGGAAAGTACAGCGAGCTTACGGGAGGGGGATCGGGGGTGGGATCGTCCTTCTTACAGGAGAAAAACAGAAGAAAAAGCAGGGCCAGCGCTAATAAATTTCTCATAAAGTCAGTTAGACGCTGAGAGTAGGAAAAAGTTTAATCTATGAGGGTGCGGCTATTGGCTTTACACGCGGCGGTTATCGGCGCGCCAATGGCGAATGGACTCTTTGATCTGCCGGGGACTGAGTTTTTCATTGACAGCCCGGGCGGCGAGTTCCACGAACTCGGCGTCAGAAGCAAAACGAAGGGCCACGATCTGTCCGGTTCGCAAATGATGGTCAAGCGGCTTACCGGTCAGCACATAATGCCGAAAATTCTCTTCCTGCCGAATGACCCGGTCCTGTACTTTCAGCGAGTAAATACGCGCGAGACCGGCGATGTTGAACAGCAGAAAAAAAGCCAGCGCCAACAACCCATAAGCCATTCTGCCCTCCGATGAAACACCAAAAAGATTAATAATGGCCCCCACCAATCCGATCAAACTGAGTGGCAGCAAAAAATAATGAAATAGCGGATGAAAGCGGGTGTGGTTCTTGAAGTTTTGCTGGTGCATAAAAGAAATTTGACACAAGTTAGTTCTAAAAGCAGAAATGATCATCTCGCAAAGGCAAACTTAATTCAGCCCGATTTATGGACTGATTTTTTGAGTGTTGTTCAAGATGCTTTTCATGCCGGTGGAATAAAATGCACTCGGGTCATTTGCTTGTCTTGGATTTTGACTTTGGTTTGGACTTTTTGGAAGCGGCCCGTATCAATTCGTAGGAATGATCGATCAATTCCCTAACCAGTGCCCCAGGTACCGAACCATCGAGCAGGACGGTATTCCAGAGTTTTTTATTCATGTGATACCCGGGCAGTATGCCGGTGTATTCCGCTCGCAACTGTTCGGCTCGCTCGGGATCACATTTGGCGTTGAAGCGCAGCGGATCCGCATCCAACGGGATCAGCAAAAACATTTTACCATTTGTTTTCAGCACCAGCACCTCCGGGCCAAAGGGCAGCGATTCCTCCACCTCGGACTTGGAGAGGGCATAGTCGAGCAGTTGGTCGAGAGTCATCTTGCTAAGATTTGGGGATGCGTGAAATAAGAGGCATCAGCGTCTCAACAACTTAAAAGCGATCCCCCTACCCTGCCCCTGCATGATCGCCAGGTTGATCCAGGAAAGGGCGAATTTTTCCAGCAGTTCCACCTTATCGGATTTCCCGAAATCAATGCAGGAACCAAAACCGGCATCCAGCGCGAGTTGTGTGGCAACGGACTTGGCCTTCTCGCTGTCGCCAGCCATGAACATATCGATCCCCACTCCTTGATAGACCGGATCGAGCATATTCTCAAAACCGGTGGTGTTAAAACATTTGACGACCTCGGCGGATGTCTTGTCGGCCAAACAATGATACACGGTCTTGTACGGATCGGGTGCCTGCCGAACGGAATTGGTGGCATCGATGATGACTTTTCCACTCACCTCACCCAGCTGCCCCAGGATCTCAAAGATGGCCGTGGGCGGCGTCGCGATCAAAAGCACATCGGCCTGCGATACCGCCTCCCGCACCGGCAACGCTTTTGTATTGGGATTGCTCAGCAAAGCGATCCCCTTGAACTTTTCCAGATTTTGAACGCCTAAGAAAATAGAATGTCCTTTTTTTGACCAGTTCGTAGCCAGGGCTCCGCCTACGTTTCCGGTGCCGATGATGGCGATGTTCATAAAGATTTTGTTATGTTGACGATCTGCCCAAGTTTGGATCACGGGCATACGTCCAACTGTTGATATTTATTTTAATACGTCGTGCCCCTTTATACTACATTTAAGCAGGGTAAAATCGATGTCCGAAATATGACCATAAAATTAAAACAATCATGCCGCAACCTGCGCTTCGAGATCAATTTCTGATCCGACCGGATATCACTTTCCTGAATTTTGGGTCGTTCGGGGCCTGTCCCCGCCCGGTTTTTGAACGCTACCAGCAATTTCAATTGGAACTGGAGCAAGAGCCAGTGCAATTCATCACGCAAAACGGATTGCGGTATATCCGCGAATCGAAGCAGGCGCTGGGAGAATTTTTGAATGCGGATGCTGACGACCTGATCCTGGTGACCAACCCCTCCTATGCCGTCAACATCATTGCCAAAAGTTTGGACCTGAAAGCCGGCGACGAGGTACTGACTACTTCGTGGGAGTACGGGGCCTGCGATCGCACCTGGCAATACTATTGTGATAAATCCGGCGCTCAATACATCAAGCAACCGATACGCCTCCCGTTGGAAAGCGAGGAGGATTTCGTAGAACAGTTTCTGGCAGGCATCACCACAAAGACCAAACTCATCTTCATCAGTCATATTACCAGCAGCACAGCCATTCGCTTTCCGGTTGAACCGATCGTACAAGCTGCCCGGGAAAGGGGGATCATGACCTTTGTTGACGGCGCCCACGCCCCGGCACAAGTGCCCTTGAACTTGCGCGCACTCGGGGCGGATATCTATGCAGGTGCCTGCCACAAATGGATGATGACTCCGAAAGGGAGTAGCTTTCTATATGTCCGAAAAGAGCTGCAAGACCTATTCGATCCATTGGTGATCAGTTGGGGGTATAAATCGGATCATCCCTCGCATTCGCGGTATCAGGACTATCACCAGCAACAAGGAACGCGTGATTTCAGCGGGTTTTGCTGCATTCCGGCCGCCATCGATTTCATGAAAGAGCATCAATGGGATGTAGTATCTGCCGATTGCCGAAAGATCGTGTTGGATAATGCCTGGCGGTTTTGTGATTTAATGGGAACGAAACCGCTGGTGCCCTTGAATGATTTTTTTGTCAGACAGATGTTCAGCATCCCCATCAAAACGCAGGAACCGGAAAAACTTAAAGCACGCCTGTTTGATGAGCATAAGATCGAGATTCCGGTCATGCGAACGGGCGAGCACGTATTCCTTCGCTATTCCATACAGGCATTCAACGGACCGCAGGACCTGGACTTGCTCGAGGAAGCCCTGAAAATAATCTTTCGCTAACAAATTCCGCGGCACCTTCATCAGTTATTGGAGTGACATGGATGCCGTCCGCGCCTGGGCTGCAGAGCCCAAACACATAGAGGCTAAGAAAATGGGTAAGTCTGCCTGGTACCGCTATTACCACAGCGTGATCGCAGAAGTGAAGTCGCTGCACCAGCACGAGATCAGTAAAATTGGATAGGCGACCGGAGCTACTACAAGTAGGGGCCGGAATTCAATCACTTGTTCAAGCGAACGCCGATGATCGTGAATTATCCATTCGAATGATTCGGATCACTATTTAGGGATCGCGTGGACGCGTAATGTTGCAACCCAACCAACTGCGATCTGTACGTGTTCAACCGGTCAATTTTATTTTTTACCCCATTACTATGCCTGGGCGTCGGCAATTCCGTGCACTCGCAAGCAGCCTATGTTCCCGAGCGACGGGAGATGGCTTTGTTCGGAACGATCGACCTTTCAATCGATCCGAACATGCGATGGACGACGGCCCGAGGAGCCGACCCGGGATTTTTCGGTCTCTATGACGACGCACGATTTATCCAGTACTCCGACCGCTACTCGATCGATGGTTACCTGAAAAAAGTTGGAAATAGTGCCTTCACGTTTCCGATCGGAGATGGCGTTGAGTTACGCACCCTGGAAATATCAAAGCCCGACCGCATTACCGATGCGTATGCAACTGCCTGGATCGGTGGAGATCCCGGCATTCATCCCGACCCGACACCACCCCATACCGGGCTACATCCGACCCGGCAGGTCCGTTCACCCATCTCGTCGGTGAGTACGGTTGGACAGTGGGATTGGCTAACGGGTGCCACAGGAAATCTGGGTGTTCAGTCCACCGGAAACGGCGCAGGCATTCGGATCACCGTGAGCACACCCGACCTCTCCCGATTTGCCGATAAAAATGAATTGCGACTGGTGGGATGGAATGGAAGTAGCTGGGTGGACTTGAGCGGCAGGCCCTCCGCTACCGGAAATAACAGAAACAGTAAACTTACCGGTACGATGATCCCCGGTATTACCGCCATCGGCATCGGAAGAATTCGGTCCACACAGATGGTCCTTTTCCCCAACCCGGTCAGCGACCGATCGGTTATTCAAGTACGCATTACCGCCGACTATACGGGACGGGGTTGGATACACCTTTACAATTCCGTCAAACAACAACTGACGTCCTTACCGGTGCATTGTGTACCTGGCATCAATATATTCTCACTAAATATAAGCGGACTGAAAGCAGGCACCTACCTCGTAGAATTGAAAGATGATCGGGGTGATCAGCTGAACGTAACCGGTCAATTCATAAAACTTTAACCGACTATAATGACACCGAGAACATACCGAAAAATCGTGGTGCTGGCTGGAATGATCCTGTCGCATTTGTCGACCGATGTACGGGCACAGGCGAAGGTGGGTGACAATCCCCGAAGCTTGAATCCGGATGCGGTGCTGGAATTAGAGTCGACCGGAAAGGGACTGCTCCTTCCCCGGATCTCCCTTCGGTCAACCACGCAGTCCGATCCGCTTCGAACATTTACTTCCGGCATGATGGTCTACAATACGGCCATCGCGAACGATGTGAGTCCGGGTATCTACTTCAGCGACGGACTCAAATGGATCCGGGCCAATGCGCCCTCCGGTGGCGGGCCGTTCCTGACCGGGCCGCAACAGGTCGTTCAGATCGTAAGCACGAACGGGCAGTTACTCTTTCCCACGCCGGCGTCCGTAACGGATCCGAACAAAGTATTCCTGTTCCGAAACGGCGTGCTGATATCTTTTGTCTTACGAAATCCTACGACGCTGCAGGCGGAGATTCCCTGCCAGGCGGGTGACCAAATCAAGATCATTCAATTTTTATAACCATAAATCAAATCCAAACATGAAAAAATCCCTACTTCTCCTGATGACGGGTGTCGGACTGACCTTTTCGGCACTGGCTCAAAAAGACACCACACAGGTCATCGACAACAAGGGTACCATCAAATGGGTAATCTCCAACACCGCAGCAGTGATCACCAAAGCCGACAGTACCATCTTGTATGTGACGCCCAAACAGCTGGGCGATAGCAGCTTTGTGAAGTTCGCTGCCAACGGCTTGACCAAAAATGGTCAGATCGCCGAGCTGGGGGGTGTCTTGAACCGGGTTACCACCATCCAGACCAGCGCCACGAACTTTTTACAGATTACCGGATTACAGCCGGGATCGAACACCACCGACAGCGTTATGGTCGTTGATCCATCGACCGGGCAACTGAAGTTCATTTCGGCGTCTTCACTGTTCAATGCACTGACCTTTGAGAATGGTTTGACCAAAAATGGCAATACCGTGCAATTGGGGGGTACGCTCATCAAACCCACCACGTTGGCAACCGATGCGACGAACACGCTGAAGATTAGCGGACTTCAAAGCGGTTCATTGGCCAGCGACAGCCTGGTCGTATCCAGTGCCGACGGAACCCTGAAACGGGTAACCGCGGAAACATTGTTGCAAAGCGGTGGTGTATACTTCACCAGCACGGCCGGACAAAGCAGCTACGCGGTAACCAACATGCCGGCAACTGCCTCGAAAGTTTGGGTGTACCGCAACGGAGCGAAGCTCATTCCCGTCACCGATTTCACTACCGGCGCTGGACAGGTAACGCTTACTTCCGCGATGACTGCATTGATCGTTGCCGGTGATGTGATCGAGGTGCAGTGGGTTAAATAATCTCCTGACATCCATTTCTTAATCTCCTTTCGTTTCTGCACTCAATTGATAAACCCTTCCAAGGAAGGGTTTATCATCTTTACCCTTCTATGAAACAATTAGCCCTGCTTCCATTATTGTTTTTTTCAAGCTTGGCCATGGGCCAGGTCGCGATCGGTCCCAAAGGCACGCGCATACAATTGGATACCAGTAAATGGCAAGTGAATGGCAACAACATCTTCTCAAAACCCATCGGAAACGTGGGAGTCGGGACGCAGAATCCCACTACTAAATTTCATGTGAACGGAACCGTTCGGCTGGAAAGTATTGGAAGCAACGTCACACAATCTACTTTGCTTACAACCGATGCCAATGGCAACCTGAGTACGCGTGGCTTTTCGAATCTTTTATCCGAGATACTAACGGTCACGCCGATCAGTAATAATGAGCTGTCCAATATTGCCTCACAAACGATCAAAGGCCGTGTTTCAGCAGGCACCGGAAAAGTGGAGGACCTGAATGCTTCGCAGGCCACATCCATCTTGAATACGTTCAGCAGCACCACAAAGGGACTGGTACCGGCCAGTGGCGGCGGAAGCACCGGTTTTCTACGCGCAGACGGGGTTTTTGCTATTCCGAGTACCGGCGACCGTCAGTTGGCGACTCTAACCAGCGATGTGACAAACAACAACGCAACCGCCAATACACTGGAAGATGTTACGGGACTTTCTTTTTCAGTACAAGCCGGCACCACCTATCGCTTCTATGCATTGATCCCATACACCAGCGGCTTTCAGAACAACGGCAGTCGGTGGACGATCAACGCACCGACCACCACTTTCCTGAGCTATAACAGCCGATACACTACTTCCGCCTCGGGTGAGATTACCAACTATTTAAATGTCCCTAACGGCCCATCCACCTGCACCAACAACTCAAACCCATCCGGCAACCTGGCGGTCATTCAAGGCGTGATCATCCCTTCCGTCAATGGTACGGTACGACAAGTATTACATCTGGGACTCGATTAGAAGTTGCAGGTAATATATCTATTAAATCAGGTGCTGATGCTTATGTGCAAACAACAGATGGTAACAATTTAATTTTAAGAGCAGACCAACCGACAGGAACAAGCGGTAAAGGATTAAGGTTCCAATATTGGAATGGAGCTGGTTGGAAAAATGCTTTATATTTTGATAACGTAACATCATCTGGGTATACTAATTTGATTATGCAATCAGAAGGTGGAAATGTAGGTATCGGCACGAACTCTCCGGCATCAAAACTTTCAATTGGTCAGACAGACAATGTAAATGAAGGCGGTCAAATAGATTTACATTCATCATCCAATGCCGTCAAATGGTCATTTGATGTATTTAAAGAGCCATCAAACTTGCATTCACTGCGCATTCTTGAAGACGGTTCAACTGTCAGGCTGCAAGTGAATGCAGGTGGCTCTTCTTGGTCATCTATTTCAGATGCAAGACTCAAGAATGTTCTGAATACCTGGGAAAGCGACGACCATATCAACTTCGTAGAGTATCAGTGGAAGAACAATAATTCAAGTAGATCTCTTTACGGGTACCTTGCCCAAGATGTACAAAAAGTTTTCCCCGCAGCTGTTTCAGAGGGTCAGGATGGCATGCTGGCAGTAGACTATACAGAAGTGCACAGCTTTAAGATCTCCAATTTAGAGCGTAAAAATAGTGACCAGGAAAAACGCATTAAAGAATTGGAGCAAACGGTTGAAGAGTTGAAAAAAATGATCAAGCGAAAAAGAACTCGACGCTAAAAACTGCCATATAATTTTTCAAAGCCCGACTTCTGTCGGGCTTTTTGGTTAACGAGATTACTTTCAGTGATCCTCTACGCCCTACGAGGGGCTTACCCAAAGCCCCACACGGCTTCGCTGTGACGGGCTTTTAACTTGTCTGCTTTGCACGCCGTCAAAATAAAAAAGCCCCGCACTTCGTGCGGGACATTTACTCGTGCCCAGGACTGGATTACTTTCAGTGATCCTATACGTCCTACGAGGGGGCTTACTAACAAAAAAAGTCCTGGCTCGCTTCGCTCACCTGTCCTTTTTATTTGTCTGCTTAGGCAAGCGAGCTTGCCACGCTGCCAAATATAAAGTCCCGCACTTCGTGCAGGACTTTATTGTTCGTGCCCAGGACTGGATTCGAACCAGCACACCTCGCGGCGCCGCCACCTGAAGACGGTGCGTCTACCAATTTCGCCACCTGGGCCCCTTAGGGGAGGGCAAAGATAAGCGGTGCACCGATTTGTGCAAAATGGAAGACAATCGGGCCGTTTCCGTGATAATTGCTTCGGAAAACTCGTCAGCTGACCGCGGTCAGACCCACTCGACCGGGTGTTCCCACTACCTTTACCCCATGAGCCGGATCAAACAGGCCATGCATATCGGCTACTCCCCTCGAAACCGGGTCGAACTCCTCCGAGGAGGACGCCCCTACTTCAGCCGGCTGGAACAAATGATCCAAGCCGCGACAACATCCCTCCACCTCCAATTCTACATTTTTGAACCCGATGACACCGGCGATCGGATCATCGAACAACTCCGCGCCGCCGCCAAACGTAATGTATCGGTACACCTGCACCTGGATGCCTATGCCTCGGCCCGGCTCGATAATAAACGGGTTTCTTCCTTGCGAGACGCCGGCGTGGAAGTGAAATGGTTCGAACCCCTGCTGCGCAGCACCCGGTTCTATGTAGGCCGACGCCTGCACCATAAGATCGTAGTGGCCGATGGGATCAAACTGCTCATTGGCGGACTCAACATCTGCGACCGCTACAACGACCTGCCCAACCAACCGGCCTGGTTCGATTTAGCCGCCTACCTCGAAGGCGAAACCGCTTACATCGCTTACCACCAATGCCGTTTGCTCTGGGGCGAAAAAGAATTGCCACCCCGCATCGAATGGAAAGCCATCGATGCCTTCGGCGACCAAATCCTGAAAGCACAACAAAAAGATTGCCGGCTCCGGTACAACGACTGGGTTCGACGCAAACGCGAGATCACCCGCAGCTACCTAGAACAATTCCAACACGCCGAAAAAAATATCCTGATCTGCTGCAGTTATTTTCTACCCGGACGACTGCTTCGAAAAAAGATCGCACAAGCCCGCAAACGCAACGTGCGCATCCGCCTCATTCTAACCGGCGTCTCCGATGTGCCCCTGGCCAAAGCCGCCGAACGACACCTCTACCGCTGGATGCTCGAACGCGGTATCGAGATCTATGAATACCAATCCAACGTGCTGCACGCCAAAGCGGCTACCATTGATGATCATTGGACTACCATCGGCTCCTATAACCTGAACGAGATCTCCGCCCTGGCCTCCCTCGAAGCCAACCTCGACGTAAAAGACCAAAACTTCGCCCTCGTAACCCGCCTGCTACTGGAAGAAGTGATCCGAAAAGACTGCAAACGAATCGACCCCCTCGCCTACTCCCAATACACCGAGATCCAATTGCTGCAAATGATCCGCTAGCTGTGGCACTTGATTTAAATGGCGGCGATG
>SXGQ01225781.1_pt1 | contig 19384 bp, 16 predicted proteins | sample 3178371 | NCBI WGS metagenome assembly SXGQ01 (sample SAMN11356859, study PRJNA531348) | freshwater metagenome | isolation source: freshwater sample F1-20 | place: China: Fuxian Lake, Yuxi | collected 2017-12-25 | reverse complement strand
GCGCTAGAGCACGCCCGCCACGGCGCCACCGTTGTCGTGAACGACCAGGGTGGATAGGTCGCCGGTGAGGGCGCCGGCCGGGACGCCGACCAGACCGTGGACAACATACGCACCCCGGGCGGGGTGGCGACGGCGAACAACGCCGGCATCGTCCGTGACGGCTCGATCTTCAACATGTCCGTCGACGACTTCGACGCCGTCGTCCGGGTCCACCTGCGTGGGACGTGGCTGCCGTGCAAGCACGCCGCGGTCCACTGGCGTGCGCTCAACAAGGAGACCGGTGCGCCCGTCAACGGGCGCATCATCAACACGGTCTCGGGTGCCGGCCTGACGGGCAACTTCGGCCAGTCCAACTACGCCCCGGCCAAGGCGGCGATCGCCAGCCTGACCCAGACGCTCAGCCTGGAGCTCTACAAGGCCGGCGTGACGGTGAACGCGGTCGGCCCGGCGGCGGCGACGCGCATCACCGCCACGATGCCGAACGCCCCGGCCGTGATCGAGCCCGACGAGATCCCCGACGACGAGTGGAACCCGATGGACCCGTCGGTGTCCTCGCCGCTGGTGGCCTGGCTCGCATCCGACGAGGCCGACCACGTGACCGGGCAGATCATCCGGGCCGTCGGCGAGAACATCATCCTCATGCGCGGTTGGGCCGACGGTCCCACCATCAACAACAAGGGGTCGCGCTGGGACGCCACGAAGCTCGGCACCCAGTTGGCCACCGACGTGTTCGGCACCCGGGCACCGGGCCTCCGCTACTGACCCACCGCCCGCGGCCGGCGGGAAGCGGTCACGGGCCGCCGGGCATCACGGAACCGCTCCGGTCCGGCCCGTAGGATCGACCCATGCCTCGCAGTGCGGAGGGTCGGGACGCGCCCGGGGATGCCCCCTCGTCCGGATCCGCCCCGGTCGGTGCATCGACCCGTCCGGCCTCGGGTCGCCCGGCCTCGGGCCGGCGGTCCACCTCCACATCGTCGTTCGGCGTGTCACGCCGGGAGTCCCACGACGCCTCGGAGTTCTACTCCCGGTTCTCGGCGCCGGAGATCGACGAGGACGCGCTCCCGGCCGGGCCCGAGGTGTCGCGGTCGATCGACCGGATCGTCTGTGGCGACGCCCGCGACATGCGCCTGGTCCCCGACGGCTCCGTGGCGCTCGTCGTCACCTCGCCGCCGTACTTCGCGGGCAAGGACTACGAGACCGAACTGGGAGAGGGCCACGTCCCGGCGTCGTACCTGGAGTACCTGGAGATGCTGACCGATGTGTTCGCCGAGTGCGTGCGGACGCTGGAGCCGGGCGGGCGGATCGCGGTCAACGTCGCCAACCTCGGTCGCCGTCCGTTCCGGTCGCTGGCGGCCGACGTGACGGGGATCCTCCAGGATCGTCTGCGACTCCTGCTCCGCGGCGAGATCGTCTGGCTGAAGCAGCGGGGGTCGGCGGGTTCGTGCGCCTGGGGCTCGTTCCAGCGACCGGGGAACCCGGTGTTGCGGGACACCACCGAGCGGGTGGTCGTGGCCTCGAAGGGGCGCTTCGACCGGTCACGGACGGCGGCGCAGCGTCGTCGGGAGGGGCTCCCCTGGGCGTCCACGCTGGAGCGCGATGAGTTCATGGACGCCACGCTCGACGTCTGGGAGCTTCCCGCCGAGTCAGCGACCCGTGTCGGTCACCCGGCGCCGTTCCCGGTCGCACTGCCCGAGCGGCTGATCCAGCTCTACACCTACCGGGGCGATCTGGTCCTGGACCCGTTCGTCGGCTCGGGCAGCACCGCCGTGGCGGCGCTGCGCACCGGTCGTCACTACGTCGGCTACGACACCGATGCCGACTACGCAGCGGCGGCCGAGGAGCGTCTCGACGGGATACGCGCCGAGTCGGGTGCCGACGCCCCGCCGGACGGCGTGGCGCTGGACCGCACGGGCGACCCGGTCGACCTCGAGGACGCCCGCGCCCGCGGCTGCTCGGCCCGGGAGTGCGCCCAGATGCTGGTCCGCGACGTGCTCCCGGCCGATGAGCTCGTGACGGATGCCGCAGTCGGCCACGGACTCACGGTGGACCTGGAGACGACGGACGCCGAGGGTCGGCGGCGTCGGTTCCTCGTCTGCGGCGCCTTCTCCGCGACCCGACCCGGCCTGCGGCGGGTCGACACCCTGCTGCGGGCGCTCGGGACGGCGGCGACCTGTCGGGCGCTCGACCCGGCGGCGACGGTGGTGCTGGTGACCGCCGGTGGTGGCGAACTGCCCGGGCCGGTGGCCGGACTCCTCGGAGCGGCGGTGGCCGACGGGCTGATCGCCGGCGTCGTGGACCTCGCTGCTGCCGACCCGGCGGCAGACCTCGCTGGAATCCTCGGTGGAGCGGGGCAGTGAGTTCGCCGTCCGCGGGTGGCCACGCCCAACTGAACAGCTCCCAGCGCGAGCGCCGCCAGCGGATCATCCTGGAGACGACCGTCCTGGCCGCCGGGGGCGGTTGGGACGGGGTCCAGATGCGCGAGGTGGCGTCCCGGTCGGGGGTGGCCCTGGGGACGCTGTACCGGTACTTCCCGTCCAAGGAGTACCTGCTCGTGTCGGTGATGCTCGAACAGGTGGAGGGTCTGGCCGAGCGGCTGGCGGTACGGCCGCCGCGGGGCGACGATCCGGTGGCCCGGGTCGTCGACGTCCTGGGCCGGGCCGATCGGGCCCTGCAGCGCGAACCCCAGGTGACGGTGGCCATGATCCGGGCCCTCGTGACCGGCGGCGCCCAGGTCGCCCCGGCGGTGGGAGCCGTGCGCGATGCCATGCGCCGGATCGTGACCGACGCCATCGGTGAGCCGCCCGGGCCGGACCGGACCACCAGGATCGACCTGCTCACCGACGTCTGGCTGGCCTCGCTGGTGAGTTGGATCACCGGGATCGAGCCGGCATCCGGGCTGATCGACCGACTGGCGACGGCCACCGAGGTGCTCCTCGGCTGAGGTCGAGGTGCTTTTCGGTTGAGGTCGAGGTGCTCCTCGGTTGAGGTCGAGGTGCTCCTCGGTTGAGGTCGATCACCCGGCCCCGGAAGCCCGGGTTCAGCGACGGATCGAGCGCTCCCACGATCCGGCTGGGGTGATGCCGGCGATGCCGACCGAGGCCGGGACCGCAGCGCGGTGCTCCTCCACCCGGTAGCCGGTGATCCGCCAGTCAGTCGACCCGGCCAGCGTGGTGCCGGTCAGCGCCTCGGCTGCTGCCCGGGTGTCGCCGCTCGCCAGGGCCGCCGCAGCCGCCGGAAGTGGCGACGGGTGCGGGTTGGAGTCGTCGACCTCGACGACGGCATCGATCACCGTGCGCTCGGAACCGATCGTCGAGGTGATCTGGATCTGCGCCGAGCGTGGGCCGGCGGTCGCAGGCAGCCGGTCGGGGAGTTCGATGCGCCCCTCGACCGTGGCGTCGGCCCGTGGTTCCCACTCGATCCCCAGGGTCCGCGCCAGCGAGACGGACCACGGGGCCCGGACCCGGCCGGTGATGGACTCGGACCACTCGATCACGGTCCGGTCACCGGTCGGATCGCTGCGCCGGCCGACGGCCACGCTGCCGGCGCTCCCCGCTCGGAGCGGTCCCAGACCCACCGCACCGGCGGTCCCGACGATCGCCAGGTGCTCCACCGCATCGGTCGGAGGCAGGACGGGAAGGGCGCTCCAGCGATCGAGGTCGGTCCGGATCCCGACCAGACCCAGCGCCGCATCGGTCAGGTCGGCGACCGAGTCGACCGCCTGCGGTACGACGCCGAGGGGGCTCGACTCCAGTCCCAGCGCGGCGATCAGGGTGGGGAGCTCCTCGGGGTCGACCGCCCACTCGCGGCGACGAGCCCCGCCACCCGTGGCGTCGAGGTGTGAACCCGACGCTGGTCCCGGACCCCGGGTCATCAGGCCGCCGTGCAGCGACTCCTCGAGCGTCACTGCGAGCCGGCCGTCCGCGAGTTGATCGATGCGCAGCGCCCGCTCGCCCCGACCGCCGAGCAGCGCGCCCTGGCCGTCGGCGGTGAGTCGGATCCGATCGCTGCGCAGCGGCGGGCCGGGTGGTGGGTCGGGGGGCGGGTCGGGTGGCAGGCCGGGTTGCGGGCCGAGCGGCCGCAGACCGGCGCCGGCGGTGCTCCCGATGCCCGCCGTGAGGTGGTCGCTCGCTGTGACCTGCTCACGCGCCTGGTCCCGCAGCTCCCGGGCGCCGGCCCGGCACGAGGCGGCCGCACGCCGGACCGCCGGGCTCCCGGTGGACCGCCATCGGCGGGCGAACCGCTCGGCGTCGGGACCCGACCACGGGACCGTGCGCAGGCGAACGGTCGTTCGGCGATCGATCAGTTCGAGCTGGTCGGCGGCGCGCTCGAAGTGGTCCGCCGCCGCTCGCAGTTGCTCGGGGTCGGCTCCGGTTCGGGCCACCTCCGGACCCTACGGAACACAGGTGGCCGGCGCACCGGGCCGCGTGACCCGTCCCGGGGCTCAGTCGAGGCCGAGCACCCGGGCGGCGTTGCCGCGCAGGAACTTGGGCCAGACCTCGTCGCGGAAGCCGACGTCGGGGAGCTCCCGCACGATGCGGTCGTAGGTCAGTCCGGCGGGGAAGTACCCGGCGTAGATGATCTTGTCGGCGCCCCGGGTGTTGGCGTAGTCGACGATCGCCCGGGGGTAGTGCTTCGGTGCGAACGCGGACGTCGAGTAGTGGAGGTTCGGCCACTTGAGCATCAGCTTCACGGCCAGGTCCTCCCAGGGCTCGGCCCCGTGGCGCATGACCACGGTCAGCTCCGGGAAGAACCAGCAGATCTCGTCGAGGTATTCGACCTTCTGGGGCGCCAGCGGCAGCCGTGGCCCGGGCACACCGACGGTGATGAAGATCGGCAGTCCGAGCTCCACGGCCGTGGCGTAGATCGGGTAGTACGGCGCCTCGTTGATGGCCGTCCGGTAGCCCGACGGGAACGTGGACAGGGCCACCAGGCCGTACTCCTCGTGGAAGGCCCGGATCCGGCGGATCTCGTCCATCCCTCGCCGAGGGTCCACCTCGAGCGCGGCGAGGAACCGGTCCGGGTGCTCGCGCACCGCCCGTCGGGGGTCCTCTCGGGTCTCGTTGCCGACGTTGACCATGCCTCGCTCCACGCCGAAGCGGTCCATCGTGTAGAGCGTCACGCCGACCGGGTCGACGCCCTCGTCGATCTCCTCGGGCAGGTCCTTGAACATGTACTGGGCCGGCATCTTGAAGGTGCCGCTCTCGGCGTCGCGCAGGTCGTCGGCCATGAACCGGTAGACCTCTCGGCGGTCGGTGCTGGGGAACCCGATCATGGTGTCGATGATCGGGACGTCGTTCGGCATGCCCATGGACGCGCACTCTAGGGGCCGTCGCCCGGGCGGTCGTCGACGCAGTGGCGTCGTTGGGCCACGCTGTCGGGGTGAGGAACTGGTGGAGCCGACTCCTGCACGCCGGTGAGCGGACCACCGGGCGCCCGCCGTCGTCCAACGGGGCGTCCTCGTTCCACCTCCGCTGGGACCTGACGGGGCGGTTCCGTTCGGCGGCGGTCACCCTCGAGGTGCTCCGAGCACCGGAGGTGACGGACCTCCACTTCTGGGCGCTGCAGGCCGACTTCGGCGACCGGTCCGGTGGGCACCGGGGTGGCGCCCACCTGGGGCTGCAGTGGCACGCCGGGCACCCCGGGTCGACGGCGGTGAACTGGGGTGGCTACGACGCCTCCGGACGGGAGCTGGAGGGATCCGACTCGACGCTCCCGTCGAGGACCGGCAACGTCAACACCCGGGACCTCGGGTGGCTGCCCGGCGTGGCGTACCGGCTGTCGATCGCCCCGGTGCCCGGTGGGGTCGGATGGTGGTCCGGGTCGGTGGTGCCGTTGGGTCCGGACCGCCGGACGCCGTCGGCGCCTGCGGTCGAGGTCCGGCGACTCCACGTCCCGGGCGCCGACGAGCTGACGGGGTTCGTGGTCTGGAGCGAGGTGTTCGCCCCCTGCGACGCGCCGTCGGTCGTCGTCCGGTGGTCCGATCCGGAGGCGGTGTCGGTGGACGACCGCCTCCACCGGCCGGGGACCTGCACGACGAGCTATCAGCGTCACGAGGACGGCGGGTGCGCCAACACCGTGAGCATCCCCGACGAGGTCGGCATCCTGCAGGTGACCCGGAGCGATCGGACCGTTGGTCACGGCGTCCGGCTCGCTGTGCCATCCTGACCTCGGAGCAGGATGCAGCGGTTCGGGCCGCGACGGTCCGGCGGATCACCGATCCGGCCGGGGCGCAGAGCGGAGGGGAAGCCGCAGGGTGACACAACGGAGCGAGGACGCACGGGCATCGATCATCTCGGCGGCGTGGCGGCTCGCCGACGAACGGGATGTCTCCCAGCTGCTGGCGGGCGTGTCCTTCCGGGACGTGGCCCGGGAACTGGGGATGTCGGCGTCGACGATCAGCTACCACTTCTCCGGGCCGTCGGACCTGGCGTGGGCCATGCTCGATGCGCTGGTCGACGACATCGACCTGGAACCGCTCCGTGTGCTGACCGAGGTGCTGCGGGCGGAGGACGTTCCCTCGGATGTCGCCTCCTTGGTGCGGGCTGCGACCCAGGCCGACTGGGAGGTGCTCGCCACCGAGGAGTCCGCCGCCTTCGAACGGCGGCTCATGCGGGCGCTGGCCGCGACGGGTGGCCACGAGGACCGTGAGCAGATCGCCCTCCGGCTCCGCGAGCTGGTCTGGGATCGGTACATCTCGTCGCTCTCCGAGATGATCGAGACCCTCTGCGACCGGAGCGGTCGGCACTTCGCCGAGCCGGTCACCCCCCGGGAGATGGCCCGCCTGTCGACCGCCTTGGTCGAGCGGCTCCTGCACCAGTGGATGGTGGACCCCGACGGGGTGCGCGACGACCTGGCCGCCGACGGGATCGTGGCGCTGTACTCGGCCCTGCTCCGGCCCGACCACCAGCGGGTCCACGTCGACGAGCTCGAGGCATCGATGCGCCGACGTGACGAGGCCGACCCCGAGGTCGCCGAACGGCTGCTCTGGCAGCGTGAGGTTGCCGTGGCCGCTGCGGGCCTGTTCACCCGACCTCCCGGCGAGGTCACGCTCACCGAGATCGCCGAGTCGGCCGGGGTGTCGGTCCGCTCGGTCGGTCAGGGCTTTCGGTCGTCGACCGAGGTGGCCGCCGTGTCGACCTACCGGCACCTGTCGAAGCTCAGCGCCGCCTTCGATCGCCGGGTCGAGGTCGACGTCGAACTGGGGCTGGTCGACGCGCTCTGCGAACTGGTCCGCCTGGTCCGAGCCGAGCCCAACGCATGGGGGGCGCTCGCGATCGAGCGTCCGCGGTCGGCGTTCCGCGGCGAGGCGGACGGGATCCACCTGGCGGTGCCGCTGGACGCCATCGTCGACACCTCGGTGCTGGCCATGGGCTCGGACCTTTCGGAGGGTGAGCGGATGGACCTCAGTCGACTGGTCATCGACACGGTGCTGAGCTACTCGCTGACCCGGCCGACGGCGGCACCGGCGGCCGTGACCGAACTGGCGCTCCGACTCCTGCCCGTCCGTGGAGCGGACGCACTCGGCTCGACCTACCGGGCCGACTGACTGCACACGTGCGCGGTCGAAGCGGTGCGATCACCCCGATCGGCGTCGGTGTCGAGCCGGTGCGCTTCTCCTCCGGCTGCGCCCTCGGGTAGAACCGAGGGCGAGGTCGACACGCTCGCTCGCCCCATCGCAGGCGTGGCCGTCCTCGCCGGCGGGCCCCGGGTGTGTGCGCACCCCGGGGCCCGTGCCGTACCGATGTGAGCCGCTAGTTTCGCCGACGTGAGCCCGCCCGAGTCGTTCAACTTCGCCGACGTCTGGGAGGCGATCAGCGATCGGGTCCGGGACCGTCCGGCGGTGGTGGTGGGCGACCGTCGGCTCACCTACGGCGAGCTCGAGGACCGGGCCAACCGGCTGGCGAACGTGCTCCGGGACCTCGGGGTCGGGCCCGGCGACACGGTGGCGTGCCACCTGACGAACTCCTCGGAGTACCTCGAGACGCTTCTGGCGGCCTGGAAGCTCCGGGCGGTTCCGGTCAACGTGAACTACCGGTACACCTCGGAGGAGCTGGCCCACCTGTACCGCGACTCGGGCGCCGTGGTGGCCGTCGTCGACGCGGACCTGCTGGAGCGGGTCGACGCGGTGGCGGATCAGCTCGACTCGTTGCGCACGGTGCTCGTCGTCGGCGGAGGACCGGCGACACCCGGGCCGACCGGGCTGCACGACGTGCGCTCGTTCGACGAGGCGACCGGGCGGGTGTCGGCCGACCGGCCCGAGGTGCCGGGGCGGGGTGAGGACGACCTCTACGTCATCTACACCGGGGGCACCACCGGACTGCCCAAGGGTGTGGTCTGGCGCATGGGGGATGCGTTCTTCGGCTGTCTGGGCGGCGGCGACCCGATGCGGATGTCGGGACCGGTGGCCGAACCCGAGGAGCTGATGGAGCGGATCGTGGACTTCGACTTCACCTTCTACGCGCTCGCCCCGCTCATGCACGCGGTCGCGCAGTGGGTGTCGTTCATGTGGTTGTTCTGCGGCGCCCGGGTGGTCCTGCACGAGGGTCCGTTCGATGCGGGACAGGTGTGGCGGACGATCGAGCGGGAAGGGGTGTCCACCACCACGGTGGTCGGCGACGCCATGGCTCGGCCGCTCTGCGACGACTGGGACACCAACGGTCCCTACGAGGTGTCGACGCTGTTCGCCTTCTCCAACGGCGGGGCCCCGTTGTCGGCCGGGTTGCGCGAGCGGCTCCAGGCCGCCCTGCCCGGTGTGGTCTTCACCGACGGGTTCGGATCGTCCGAGACCGGCATCCAGGGCAGCAGCCGCCTCCAGCCGGGCGACCGGAGCGCCGGGACGGCGCGCTTCGACGCGGTGGCGTCGGGGACGCTGGTCCTCGACGACGACCTCCGCCCGGTCGAACCGGGCAGTGGCGTCGTCGGACGCGTCGCGCACAGCGGATACCTGCCGCTCCGCTACCACAACGCCCCGGAACGGACCGCCGAGACCTTCGTGGAGGTCGGCGGCCAGCGGGTGGCGCTGAACGGCGACATGGCGATGGTCGAGGCCGACGGGAGCGTGGTGCTCCTGGGTCGCGGGTCGCTGTGCATCAACACGGGCGGCGAGAAGGTCTTCCCCGAGGAGGTCGAGGGGGTGTTGAAGTCGCACCCTGCCGTCTACGACCTGGTCGTCGTGGGCGTCCCGCACGACCGGTGGGGCGAACAGGTGACCGCAGTCGTCCAGCCGGTCGAGGGGTCGCAGGTCGCACTCGAGGACCTGGTGGCCCACGGCCGGGAGCACCTGGCGGGCTACAAGCTCCCGCGAGCGGTCGTCGTGGTGGACGCCGTGGTCCGGTCGCCGTCGGGGAAGGCCGACTACCGGTGGGCCCGTGCGACCGCCGTCGAGGCATCCCCGACCCCCTGACCCCCACCACTCCGGATATACGGGTCGCGCGCGGCTCCGAGCGCGCGAAAAAGACCCTGAGAACGGTTGGTGGGGCTGCTCGGGGCGGGTTCGAGCTGGCCGGGAGCGCTCAGGCGAGGTGGTCGCCGGACTCGGCGAGCCGCTTGGCCCACGGATAGTCCGGCTTGCCCGACGGCGACCGCACGATCGTGTCGACGACGTGCAGCTCCCGGGGCACCTTGTAGCCGGCGATGTGGGTCCGGGCGTGGTCGGCGAGCTCCTCGACCGTGGCGGACTGGTCGTCGCGGAAGTGGACCACTGCCGCCACCCGCTGGCCCCAGCGCTCGTCGGGGACGCCGACCACCAGACAGTCGAAGACCGCCGGGTGCGACTTCAGCGCCTGCTCGACCTCCTCGGGGAAGATCTTCTCCCCGCCGGAGTTGATGCTGACCGTGCCCCGGCCGAGCATCACGAGCTTCCCGTCCTCGGTCCACCGGGCGAAGTCGCCCGCCACGGCGTAGCGGGTCCCGGCCACGTCGACGAAGGTCTCGGCGGTCTTCACCGGATCGTTGTGGTAGCCGATCGGGATGTTGCCCGAGCGGGCGAGTCGACCGATCCGGTCGTCGCCCGGCTCGATGGGCTGCAGGTCGTCATCGAGCACGACCACGTCCCGGCCCGGGTCGACCGTCGGGCCGCCGCCCTCGATCCGCTGGCCCTTGGCGGCGTAGGTGATCCCGTTGAACCCGCCCTCGGTCGAGCCGATCGAGTCGGTGATGATGAGGTTGGGGAAGCGCTCCAGGAAGCGGTCCTTGACCGACTGGCTGAACAGCGCCGCGCTCGATGACAACGCGATGAAGCTGGAGGCGTCCCACCGGTCGGGTTCGGCCTCGAGCGCTTCGATCAGCGGGCGTCCGATCGCGTCACCGGTGATGAGCATCGCGTTGATGCCGTGGGCGTCGACCAGGTCCCAGACCGCCTCGGGGTCGAACTTCGGCAGCAGGACGATGGTGGTCCCGATGAACCACTGGCTCATGGTGGCGATCTGGGCCGCACCGTGCATGAGCGGCGGGATGACGCAGAACACGAGACCGGTCTCGGAGGCGGCCGCCTGCTCCGCCTTGGTGTACTCCGATGCGACGCGCTCGCCGGTGAGGGCGTCGATGCCCTGGCCGAGGGCGAAGTAGATGTCCTCGCTCCGCCACACGACGCCCTTGGGCATGCCGGTCGTCCCGCCGGTGTAGATGACGTAGTGGTCGTCACCGGACCGCTCGGGGAAGTCCCGGTCGGGAGCGCCGGCGGCGACGGCCTCGTCGAACGGCACCGAGCCGAGGAGTGTGACCGGATCCTCGTCGCTGTCGTCCTCGATGTGGACGAACGTCCGGAGCGCCGGTGAACGGTCGGCCACGTTGGCGAGGCGGGTGGTGAACGCCTGGTCGAACACGCAGGCCACCAGGCCGGCGTTCTCGATGATGTAGGCGAGCTCGTCCTCGACGTAGCGGTAGTTCACATTGATCGGGACGGCCCGCACCTTGAGGCACCCGAGCATGGCGGTGACCCACTGCTCGGAGTTCACGGCGTAGATGCCGACGTGGTCGCCGGGCCCGACCCCGGCCGCCTGGAGGTGGTGGCCGAACCGGTTCCCGCGGGCGTCGAGCTCGGCGAAGGTGTACTCCCGGCCCCGGTCGACCACGCACAGGCGGTCGGGAACGGCGTCGACGGTGTGTTCGAACAGGTCAGCGATGTTGTAGGCCACGCCGGAAACCTAGATCAGGTGACGGCGATCGGGCAGGCCGGACCCGGGCTCGTCACCGGAGTCGGGCCGCTCAGTCGACGGCGGCCTCGCTGCGTGCGCTCGCCGACGTCGGCGTCACCGGGGCCGGCGGCTTGACCAGCGTCGGGTCGACCACTCCGGCCAGCTCCACGAGTTCCTGGAACGCAGGGGCGACGTCGGCGGCGAGGTCCCACAGGTCGTCCATGAGCTCCTCGTCGGCGAGGAATCCGATGTCGACGTGGTCCCGGTAGCTCAGCACGGTGATGTTCAGCCCGGCGCCGTCCATGATCGGGCCCATCGGGTAGGTCGCCACCATCTCGGCCCCGGCGAAGTAGAGCGGGAACGGCGGGCCGGGGACGTTCGAGATCACCAGGTTGTGGATCGGCCGGTGCTGACTCGCCAGGCCCATCGACGAGTACAGCCGGGCTGCGAGCCCGAAGGTCGTCGGCGCGGCCCACTCCGCCCAGTCCGTCAGCATGTGGGCGCCGATGGCGTTGTGGTCCTCCTTGGCGCCCTGGGTGCTGGCGACGATGGCGTCGAGTCGGGCCTGTGGGTCGTCGAGGTGGACGGGCAGCGCCGTGAACATCGCCGAGACCTTGTTCCCGCCGGAGCCGGCCTCGGACTCCTCCCGGACCGATACCGGCACGACCGACACCAGTGGGATCTCGGGCAGCGCATCGTGGCGTTCGAGATAGCGGCGCAGGGTGCCGGTGCAGATGGCGAGCACCACGTCGTTGACCTTCACGTCGAGCGCGACCTTGACCTGCTTGACGGTGTCGAGTGGAACCCGGGAGAACGCCACGGTGCGGTGCGGCCCGATGGAGCTGTTGAACGGGGTCCGTGGCGCCGTGAGCGGCACCGCCCCGTGCCGGACGTCCGGGTTGCGGATGTTCCCGATGAGGGTGGCGATGGAGCGGGCGGTCCGCCCCACCAGCCCGACCGCATCGCCGGCCAGCTTCAGCTTGGACGCCGCGGCGTAGGACACCAGCTCGAGGTCGCTCGGCACGTGCTCGGGCGGAACGGGGTCGGCCTCGACCTCGCGGCCGTCCGGCGAGAGGTCGAAGAGCTCGGTCATGATCTCCGCACCCGCGGCACCGTCGATCGCTGCGTGGTGCACCTTGCAGACGAAGCCGATCCGGTCCTGCTTGAGCCCCTCGATGATCCACATCTCCCACAGGGGCCGGTTCCGGTCGAGCGGGACGGACACGATCTGTCCGGCGACCTCGGCGAGCTCACGCCGACCACCGGGCGACGGGCAGCCGATCCGCCGCACGTGGTAATCGAGGTGGAAGTTCGGGTCCTCGATCCAGACCGGATGGTGCAGCTGGAACGGCACCCTCACGAGTCGACGCCGGAACGGCGGGACGAGCGGGAGGCGATCACGGATCGTGTCCTTGATCGACTCGAAGCTGTAGCCGCCGGGCATGGTGCTGGCGTCGAAGATCCCGACCATGGCCACGTGCATGTGGCTGCGCGGCGTCTCCAGGTAGAGGAAGGTCGCGTCCATCCCCGAGAGTCGTTCCACGTCGGCACCTCCGCCCTCCGTCCCGGCGGGACGGTTCGCTCCCGTGTCGCTGCGTCCGGACGGACCCCACGACAGGAACGGGTCACAGTCTGGCGCACGATGCGGGTTCGGTGCCCGCCGAGTTGTGGGCTCTCGGGTCGGGGGCGAGACTGGCCCCCGTGTGGACCCCGTTGCTCCGTCAGGGGATCGTCCGTCTGGTCCTGGCCCTGAACGCCCGCTACCCGGTGCACCGGAACCGGGTCCTGACCATCCCGTCGTTCTTCGCGTCCTGGCTCACCACCGAGGCGGCCCCGGTGTGGGCGGGATGGTGGATCGTCCGGACCGCCGTGAGCCTGTCGGGCCGCCGGGAGCGTCTCCGGGCCGGCGATGTGGTCGGACTGGGCCTCACCGCCGCGGCGACGGGCCTGCTCGCCCGTGAGATGGTCGACGGCATCCGGTCCGACGAGCAGTTCCGGGGTGCCCTGAGCCCGCTCGTCCCGGCGGAGGAGCTCGATGACCGGCCCCGGTGCGATCGGCGGGGGTCGCTGGTGCCCTGGTTCAACGGTCGCCGCCATCGCAGCCGTCACCGCGGGGTCGTGTTCTCCGAGGTCGACGGTCACCGGCTGAAGCTGGACGTCTACGAGCCGGTGACGCCGCCGGCGCCGGGGGAGCGGCGTCCGGCGATCATCCAGATCCACGGCGGTGCCTGGGTGATCGGCTCCAAGGACGAGCAGGGGATCCCGCTGCTCAACCACCTGGCGGCGCAGGGGTGGGTCGGGTTCAACGTCGAGTACCGGCTCAGCCCGAACGCCAAGTTCCCCTCGCACCTCGTCGACTGCAAGGCGGCGTTGGCCTGGGTGCGCGAGCACGCCGACGACTACGGCGTGGATCCCGACTTCATCGCGGTGACAGGTGGGTCCGCCGGCGGCCACCTCTGCGCGCTGATGGCACTCACGGAGAACGATCCGACGTTCCAGCCCGGGTTCGAGGAGTCGGACACCTCGGTCCAGGCGGCGGTCCCGTTCTACGGGGTCTACGACCTGTTGGACCGCGGCCGGGACCAGGTCGACACGTTCCTCCGGTTCATGGAGGAGGTGGTGATGGGCACCCACCCGGAGAAGGATCCCGAGGGGTGGGCCGCCTACTCGCCGATCGATCGGATCCACGGCGACGCACCTCCGATGATGATCGTCCACGGCGATGCCGACGTCCTGGTGCCCGTCGGCGGCGCCCGGCGGTTCACCGAGGCGCTGGGACGGTCGTCGTCCAACCCGGTCGTGTACGTCGAACTCCACGGCGCCCAGCACGCCTTCGAGGTGTTCCCGTCGTTCCGGACGGTGCGGACCGTCGAGTACGTCGAGCGGTTCCTCACCTGGGCCCACGACCACCGTGCATCGCTCGCTCCGGGCGAACCGGTCCAGGCGGGTCCACCCGCCGTGGGGTCGGCGACGCCCACAATGTCGGGGCATGGCACGGGACCCGGAACCCGATCCGCGGTCACCGGCGGAGCTCGACGAGTCGACTGAGCTCGACCCGGTCGCCGTCCACGATCACGCTCATCACCCGCACGGGCACTCCCACGACCTCGCCGAGCTGTCCGGCGGGCTCGACGAGGGGCTCCGCCGTCGGATCCAGGCCACGGCTGCGGTCCTCTTCGTCTGCACGATCGTCGGGATCGTGGTGCTGTGGCCGTCGAGCAGCAGTCGGCCGGACCCCGGCTCGCTCGGCGTGGCCGACGGCTACTTCGACGCCACGGTGGTGGCCGTCGAGGAGTTCGCCTGCCCGGGCGCCGACACGGGTGCGTCGGGCTCCGCCACGACGACGGCGGTCGCGCCGTCGCCGGCCGACGAACCGGCGGACGGCCTGTGCCAGACCGTCACGTTCCGCCTGGAGCAAGGACCGGACGCCGGCGAGGAACGATCGGTCGAGCTCTTCGACTGGGGCCCGTACCCCGAGGTGTCCGTGGGGGACCGACTCGTCGTCCCCTACCTGGAGGACGCCCTGCCGGAGTTCCAGTACGCGCAGGCCTTCGAACGGGAGCGCCGGTGGCCGCTCGTCCTGCTGGCGGGGCTGTTCGCCGCCCTCGTCGTCGTCCAGGGTGGGCTCCGCGGGTTCGCGGCGCTGGCCGGGTTGATCGCCAGCATCGGGGTGATCGTCGTGTTCGTCCTGCCGGCGCTCGTGAGCGGGGAGCCGCCGGTGGCCGTGGCGATCGTGGCGGCGTCGCTGGTCGCCTACCTGGCGCTCTACCTGGCGCACGGGTTCAGTCCGCTCACGACCGTGGCGTTGCTGGGCACGCTCGCGTCGCTGGTCGTGGTCGGGATCCTGTCCTGGGTGTTCGCGGAGCTGACCGTGCTGTCCGGGCTCTCCGAGGAGGCGCAGTACATCCGGGCCTTCGGTGGCGACCTCCAGTTCGGCGGACTGCTGCTCGCCGGGATCATCCTGGGTGCACTCGGGGCGCTCGACGACATGACGGTGACCCAGGCGTCGGCGGTCGCCGAGTTGCACCGGGCCGATCCGACGATGGGGTTCCGCGAACTGTTCCGGGCCGGTTCACGGATCGGTCGGGACCACATCGCCTCGACGGTGAACACGCTGGCGCTCGCCTATGCGGGCGCCTCGCTGCCGCTGCTGTTGTTGTTCGTCGAGTTCGACCGGCCGCTGTCGCGGGTGTTGACCTCGGAGGTCGTGGCGACGGAACTGGTCCGGACGCTCGTCGGGTCCATCGGCCTGGTGGCCTCGGTGCCCCTCACCACCCTGTTGGCGGCCCGGCTCGTTGCGCCGCTGCGGACGGGGCGCGACCGCAGCATCCTGGCGCGATGAGTCCCGGTCGCTGACCTCAGCTGGTCGGCCGGTTCGCTGAGCCCCACCGCCGGGTCACCGCAGCCCAGTCGAGGGGCCGGGTGACGGCGTGCTCGCCGAACGAGCCCCACGCGTCGGCCGGAAGCTGCCAGCAGACCTCGAACTCGATGCCGTCCGGGTCCCGGGCGTACACGCTGAGGGCCACGCCGTGGTCCGACTCGCCGACCAACGCCCCGAGTTCGAGGAGCCTCGCCCGTCGGTCGACGAGGTCGTCGAACTCCTCGACCTCCCAGGCGAGGTGGTAGAGGCCGAGGCCACGACCCGGGCCGCCCGGGACCGCCGGGATCTCGAAGAGGCCGAGGTCGTGGTGGGCGTCGCTGGCCGGGAGGGTGAGGAACACCGCGCCTCCCAGGTCCTCGACGACGTCCATCCCCAGCGCGGAGCGGTAGAAGTCGGCCGACCGGCTGGCGTCGGACACGTACAGCACCGCGTGCTGGAGTCGCCGGACGGCCATCTCAGGCTCCCTCGCCGAGCGGTCGGACGGCCTCGACCTCGAGGGTGATGTCGACCTGCTTGCCGACGACCAGGCCGCCGGTCTCCAGCGTCTGGTTCCAGGTCAGGCCGAAGTCGGTCCGGTCGATCCGGGTCGACGCCGAGAAGGCGACCCGACCCATGCCGTAGGGGTCGTCGATCTCGCCGTCGAAGGAGGTGCGGAGCTCGACGCTGCGCGACGTGCCCCGGACGGTCAGGTCCCCGGTCACGACCCAGTCGTCACCGTCCTGGCGGATGCCGGTGGAGGTGAAGGTGAGGGTCGGGTGCGACTCCACGTCGAGGAAGTCTGCGGAACGCACGTGGGTGTCGCGTCCCTCGTCCCGGCTGTCGAAGGAATCCGCCTGGATGGTCACCGACACGGCCGAGGCGGCCGGGTCCGGATCGATCGTGAGGCTGCCCTCGAACGACGTGAACTCGCCTCGCACCCTGGCGAGGCCGAAGTGGCGGACGGCGAATCCGACGCTGCTGTGGGAGGGGTCGATGGCGTAGGTGCCGGGGGTGGGGAGGTTGCTCACGTTCGCTCCTGTTCGGGGGCCGCCCGGTGGGTGCCGGAGGGTTGCGGCTCCGTGCCGCAGTCAGCACTGTACCGACCTATTAGTTGATATGTCAACTATCTGATCGCGGTTCGAGCGGACGGTCGATCACGGCACTCGCCCGGCGACGCGCCGTCCGCGGCCGGTACCATCCGGACCGTGAACGATCGACCGCCGACCGACGAGTGCGATGTCGATCCCGGCGGCTCGTCGATCCGGACCTTCGGGCTGCTGCTCGAGGCCCATGCCCGGCTGACCCGGGTGCTCGACGACGAGCTGCGCGCCAGCGACGGCATCACGCTGCAGACCTACGAGGTGCTCCTCCGTGTGAGCCGGTCGCCCGAGGGCCGGGTTGCGATGTCGGAACTGGCCCAGGTGCTGGCGCTCACCAACGGCGGGGTGACGCGACTGGTCGATCGGCTGGAGGGTGAGGGTCTGGTCGAGCGGCGGGCGTGCCCGACGGACCGCCGGGTCGTCCACCTGGTCCTGACCCGGCGGGGCCGCAACGTCCTCCGGCGTGCCACCGAGCACCACATCGAGTCGCTCGAGCGCCACCTCGACGGTCGACTCGACCCGGTGGACCGGGACGTACTCGACCGCTCGTTGGACCGGCTCCGGCGGACCTGCGACGAGTGGCGGCCCGGCGCAGCGCACGAACGGACGGTGGGGCCGCCGGCCTGAGGCCCGCCGACCCCTGCTCGACCCTGCATCGTGTCCGCCATCCCTGAGTTCGCGACCGAACCGCTCTGGGTCCCGCCGCCGCACCGCGTCGCCGCCTCCGCCATGGAGCGCTTCCGTCTGGCGGCGGTCGAACGCTGCGGGCGCGACCTGCCCGACACCACGGCGCTCCACCGGTGGTCGGTCGACGAACCCCGGCCGGTCTGGGGCCGGCTCGCCGAGCGACTGCTCGGTGCCGGGGTCGGTGGACCGGACTGGGGCGCCTCCGTGCTCGGGCCCGCCCTCGTGGGCCCGAGCGGCGCGGCGATCGCCGGGGCCCGGTGGTTCCCCGACGCCCGACTGAACGTCGCCGAGCACATCCTGGACGGCGGCGGTGCGACCGGTCCGCTGGTCGTATCGGTCGACGAGCGCGGTGGCCGGATCGAGTTGTCGCGCGCCGTTGCCCGCGACCTGGTCGGACGGTACGCGTCGGCGCTGCGCCACTCGGGTGTCGGAGCTGGCGACGTGGTGGCCGCGTGGATGCCCAACGTCGCCGAGACGGTCCTGGTGATGCTGGCCGCAGCGTCGATCGGAGCGGTGTTCACGTCCACCTCGCCGGACTTCGGCGTGGACGGCGTGCTCGACCGCTTCGGCCAGGTGCGGCCCCGGGTCCTGGTGGCCGCCGACGGCTACTCGTACGGCGGCAAGCGGTTCGACCGGCGGGCCGAGGTGGCAGCGGTTGCTCGGCAGTTGCCGGACACCACCACGGTGCTCGTCGGGTTCCTCGAGGACGGTGTCGCCGGTGACCCCCGGACGTCCTCGGGTTCCGTCCCGGGGGCCGTTCCGCTCGGCGACTGGCTCGACGACGCACCCGAGGATCCACTCCGCTTCGAGCAGTTGCCGTTCGACCACCCCTGGTACGTCCTCTACAGCTCCGGCACCACGGGCGTGCCGAAGTGCATCGTCCACCGGACCGGCGGTGTGCTGCTCCAGCACCTCAAGGAGCACCAGTTGCACGTGGACCTGCGACCCGGTGACCGGGCCTGCTACTTCACGACCGGTGGGTGGATGATGTGGAACTGGCTGGTGTCCATGCCGGCGTCCGGGGTCACCCCGGTGCTGGTCGAGGGCAACCCGTTCCACCCCGGTCCGGAGGCGCTCTGGCAGTTGGTCGAGTCGGAGCGGCTCGACTTCCTGGGGGTTTCGGCGAAGTACCTCGACGCCGTCCGGACCAGTGGCCTCCGGCCGGCGGAGGCGGTGGACCTGAGCAGCCTGCGGACGGTGGCGTCGACCGGTTCGCCGTTGTCACCCGAGGGATTCGAGTGGGTGGCCGGTGCGGTCGCTCCGGGGGTCGGGCCCGACGGCCTGCACCTGGCGTCGATCTCCGGCGGCACCGATCTGTGCGGGTGCTTCGCCGCGGGCGACCCGACGCTCCCGGTGTACGCCGGTGAGATCCAGGGTCCGGCGCTGGGTATGGCCGTCGACGTGTGGCGCTCCGACGGGGACCCGGCCGAGGTGGGCGAGCGCGGCGAACTCGTCTGCACGCAGCCGTTCCCGTCCACGCCGTTGCGGTTCTGGGGCGACGAGGACCCGGAGTCGCCGGGCGTCGTCCCCGGACCCCGGTACCGGGCGGCCTACTTCGAGGGCTTCCCCGACGTGTGGACCCATGGCGACTTCGCCTCGTGGACCCCCCATGGTGGTCTGGTGATCCATGGCCGCTCCGACACCACGCTCAACCCCGGAGGGGTGCGGATCGGGACCGCCGAGATCTACCGGCAGGTCGAGGGCGTCGACCGGGTGGTCGAGTCGCTGGTGTTCGGCCAGGAGGTCGACGACGACGTTCGGATCGTGCTCCTGGTTCGACTCGCCGACGGAGAGGTCCTCGACGACGACCTGGTGGCCGAGATCCGTGGTCGGGTGCGAACCGGCTGCACGCCCCGCCACGTGCCGGGGGTGGTGGTCCAGGTCGACGACCTGCCGCGCACGCGCTCGAACAAGCTCGCCGAGCTCGCCGTGGCCGACCGGGTCAACGGCCGGGAGGTCCGGAACACGGGTGCGCTCGCCAACCCCGAGGCGCTCGACCACGTCGCCGAACGGGTCCCCGCCCCCTGACCCCCCTGCCCCCCTAACCCCCCTGCCCCCCTAACCCCCCCCTGCCCCCCCTGCCCCCCTAACCCCCCTGCTCT
>SXGQ01148050.1_pt1 | contig 19385 bp, 32 predicted proteins | sample 3178371 | NCBI WGS metagenome assembly SXGQ01 (sample SAMN11356859, study PRJNA531348) | freshwater metagenome | isolation source: freshwater sample F1-20 | place: China: Fuxian Lake, Yuxi | collected 2017-12-25 | reverse complement strand
TGCTGGATAATGCTGGTGAACGCGACACAAACCGCCGGAGGATGACCATGCGTGCCCAACTGACATTCATGCTGCCGGACGATGCCGGCGAGTTTGACGCGGCGTTGCACGGCCGGCAGGCGTTGTCGGCCCTGTGGGACATCGACCAGCACTGCCGCGGCATCCTCAAGCACGGCGAGCCGAGCGACGACGTGCAGCAATTGTGCGAGGAGTTGCGAGCGATGATACCGGGCGAACTGCTGGACATTTGACAGCAGTGCCATGCTGCGTGCATGGCTATTTCGTTCACCGTTCCCGGCGAGCCTGTACCGCAGCCGCGCCCGCGAGTCTCGACGCGTGGCGGCTTCGCGCGTGCGTACGTCCCGAAGACACACGCGGTGCATGCGTACCGCGAGGCGATTGCAGCCGCCGCTCGAGCAGCTGGTGCCGGTGTCCACGGCGAGCCCGTAAGCGTTGTCATCGACCTTGTGTGGGAGCGGCCGAACTCGCATCTACGCAAGTCTGGCGTGAAGCCCGACGCCCCGGTGCTGCCGAGGGCGGACGTGGACAACGCAGCCAAGGCAGTTCTCGACTCGCTCAACGGCGTGGCGTGGGAAGACGATAGCCAGGTGCAGCGGCTGGTCGCGGAGAAGTCATACGGCACGGAGGCACGGACTACCGTGCGGATAACGTGATAAAGCCGGTCCATCGCAACATGTTCCCTCTGTTCCTCAATGCCCTCGGGCTGAACGGCACCGCCGTCGAGGTTGGCGTCGCGGAAGGCAAGTACGCCGCAGCGTTTCTGCCGCTGTGGTCGGGTCGGTACGTCATGGTGGACCGCTGGCAGCACATCGCCGGCTACGACGACGTGATGAACGGCCCTGACGCCGAGCACGAGGTGCGATACCGGCAGGCGATGGATGTAGCCAACGCGTTTCCAGGTCGCGTCGAAGTCTGCCGTATGGACTCGTCTGCTGCTGCGGCGTTGTTCCCTGACCGCTCGCTCGACTTCGTGTACATCGACGGCGACCACTCATACGAAGGCTGTCACCGGGACATCCTTGCGTGGGCTCCCAAGGTTCGCGTGGGCGGCGTGCTGGCTGGTCACGACTACTACAACCAGCCGCCATTCGAGGTTCGCAAGGCGGTTGCCGTGACGTGCGGCGGCCCGTGTGGCGTGACGCACGAACCCTGCCCCTCCTGGTGGGTCATGGTGGGCTAATGGACCAGCGGACGCGAAAGCGTTTTGAACGCATGTGGCGGGACGGTATCGGGCTGGCACAGATTGCCGCCACGCTCGGCTATTCGTTCTCGACGCTTGCCAAGCTCCGCATGATTTACGGGCTGGAAAAGCGGTATGGAGCCGAGGACGACGAAGCCCCACCGACGCCAGAAGTCATCCGCATCCGCTGCTTGGAGCAGCAGACCAACTGGACGCCCACGGAACGCCGGATGCGATGGCGGGGCCAGCCGCACACCATCTACCAAGACATCACAGGCTATGGCCACGAACCGCAATAGAAACACCTGCGTGGTGATGACGCTGTGCAGCCGTCCGGCGTATACGCGGCAGGTGCTCGAGGCTCTCGCGCGGTGCGATGACGTTGACCGCTTTCCTGTCGGACTGCTGTGCGAGCCGGTGAGCGACGAGGTCATCGACATCGCGGCCAAGTTCACCACGCTTCCGCACGTCAGAGCGTTCGTCATGGTCGGCCAGCAACGTGTCGGATGCAACGTCAACACGTACTCGGCCCTTGCGTATGGGTTCGACCACCACGAGCGAGTCATCGCCCTGGAGGATGACACCGTGCCCGGCCGGGACTTCCTGCGGTTTGCCGACTGGGGGCTTACGCAGTACGAGAAAGACGAAACCGTGTTCAGTGTGTGCGGATACCAGAGGACGCCGGTAGCGGAGGTTGGCTACCGGAACGCGGTGTTCCGCGAGTCGTGGTTTACGCCGTGGGGCTGGGCTACGTGGCGTGACCGCTGGCACAGCATCCGCGAGCACTGGCCGGCAGATGACCGGCAGGTGTCGTGGGACACCGTTATCGACAAGCTCACGCGACGCGACAGGTACGAGGTGCGGCCCATGCTGGCACGCATCCAGAACATCGGGGCGGAAGGTGGTGCGCACGTGCCCGGCGCGGCGTGGCATGCTGCGCACCACCTCAACCGCCACTGGGTTGAAACCGTACCGGGCCAGCGTGTGGACGAATGGCACGAGGTGAGCTCGAGCGAGACGGTGGCACTGAGGGCGAACCACCCATGTTGAGACTCGTGACGTACTACACCCCGACGCACAAGGCGATGTGCGAGCGGTTCGTGCTTTCGCGGGCGAGGGGATTCCGTGAGGTGCGTGCCGTCGAGTACGGCCAGCGGTGCCCGTCTGGGGCGTTCAAACAGGCCGGCTGGAACGCGTCGATGTTGGACAAGCTCGACTGCCTGATGCGGCTTCCGATGGACGGGCAGCCGACCGTCTACGTCGATGCTGACGTGGCGTTGATGCCTGGGTTGCACGAGTGGGCTGAGCGGCAGTTTGCCGACATGGACTTCAACGGCGTCGCCATGTCCGACGACGTGGTGCAGTGGTGTGCGGGCGTCATGCTCTTTCGCTCGACGGCCCGCGTGCACGCCTGGTGGCGGCTGATTGCGGATCTGTCGCCTGTGTGGGACTTGCCGGACCAGGACGTAATTGACCAACTGCGTCGGCAAGCCGAGCAACGTCAGGGGCGGCTGCCGGTGGACATCACGGTGCTGCCGGGCGACCGGGTGTGCAACTGGGCAACGCTCGGGAATAGCACCGTGTGGGCGGGCGAGCCGTTCGTGGTTCCAGAATCGTGCGTGGCGTGGCATGCGAACTGGGTAGTCGGCGTGGACGCCAAGGCCGAGATGTTGCGCCGGGTGGTGACTGGGGAAACCTCCACGCCACCCGTTCGGGCGGCGTAGGCTGCATGATGCGGCACGGAGGCCGGCATGAGCGGGTACATGCGAGACCGCTACGGCAATCGGCAGCGAGTCGAGATTCCACGGTCTGCAATCGGCATCAGTCACAGCGACGGTGCCTACAGTCGCGGACGCATCACGTCACGAAGGACGCATCTCATGCCCGACTACGGTGCCACCCCGGCAGAGCAGCAGCAGTACGGCTCGATCAACCTCTGGCAGTCGCTGATGCTGCTGCAGCGGTGGTCGCCTCTCATCAAGTTCGGCCAGGCGTTCGTCAACGAGCGAGACCCGTACAAGCGGGGGCTCATCGTGTCCGACGCGGCTGAATGGCTGGCGTCGCAGACGCAGGCCACCGTGGATGACGAACTGGTAAAGCATCTGGCCGACCTGCTCAAGACCGCCGAGGGCGAGCGGCTGGTGCGTTGGGTGCTCCTGCAAGTCGAGGCGATCCGGTGAGCAATGACGCCATCATTCGCGCCGTCGCCGTGGTGGCGGCGGTTGCTCTGCTGGCCGCCCCGTACCGGCAGCAAATCGCTGAGCGGCTCGCTGCGGCCACCGACGCCGCCAAAGCCCACGCAGGAACACTCGGCAGAATCGCCGCAGCCGCCCTGCTGATTGCCGCCGCGTGGGGCAAGGTGCCGCTGCCGACGTTGCCGGCCGTCGCCCCGCAGGTGAGCGTTGCAACACCCAGCGACGAGATGCAACGGCTCGTGACGCCGGTGGCCGACGCTCTGGCGGGTCTGCCGGCGAGCGACCGGGCCTTGTGGGCGTCGCTGTGGTCAAAGGCTGCCGTGGTGGCCGCTGGCGATGCCGTGACGGCACAGACGGCGTTCGCGGACACGCGAGCCCTGCGGGACTTCACCGCCCTGACCGTGGACATCGGCTGGCGTCGCCTTGGGAAGCATGCTCCCGGCTCGCAGGAATCGCTCCGGGCGGCCGTGGAGGCTGCCTACGCGTCTGCGGTCGGCAAGGACGTGACGCCCGTCACGGGCGAACTGCGGGGTCGATACGTCGAGTTCGCCAATGCCGTCGCCTGGGCCGCAACGAGGTGACGCATGGCCGAGCCGCATGGCATGGGCTACGTCCCAGACCCGGAGGGTGCCGAGGCGTTCGTCGCGTCGCTGCCGCATCCCACGCTGGCATCCGCCGGGCCTGACCTACGGGCAGCCGGCGAGGATGTGCTGCTCTACCCTGCCCTGCTGGCGTGCATGCCGTCATGGCGGCGAGGCTCGCAGGGGAACGTAGGCTCGTGCGTGGGCTGGGGCGCGAGTCTCGCCGTGGACGTTCTTGCGGCCTGCGACATCGTGTGGCGCAAGGAAAGCGAAGCCTGGCGAGGCCGCACCATCGAAGCCTCGCTGTACGGGCTGTCGCGGGTTGAGGCTCGCGGGCAGAAAACGAACAGCGGCGGCGACGGGTCCACGGGCTTCCACGCGGCGAAAGCCATCCGAGACTACGGGTGCCTGCACTACGGCGTGGACTACGGCGGGCAGCGGTTCGACCAGCACTCATCACAGCGGGAACGCGACTGGGGCCGCAACGGCCTGCCGGACGTGCTCGAGCCGTTCGCCAAGGAGCGGCGGTGCAGCGAAACCACGTTGGCCGTGGACTTCGACCAGGCGGCTGCCGCCATCAGCAACGGCTACCCAGTGGTCGTGTGCAGCGGGCAAGGCTTTTCCATGAGCCGCGACCCCGACGGGTTCTGCAAGCCGGGCGGCGTCTGGTGGCACTGCATGGCGTTCATCGGCGTGCGTCACGGCAAGCGGCCGGGGCTGCTGTGCGTGAACTCATGGGGCGACAGCAACACCGTCGGAAAGCATTACCCGGCCGACATTCCAGAGGCGGTGCGGAACTGCTCGTTCTGGGTCGATGCTGACGTGGCGACACGCATGCTCTCGGGTCGTGATTCCTACGTCTACGCCGGGTACAGCGGCTTCAAGCCGACGCAACTGCCCGACCACTGGCTGCGGGGGATTCTGTGATGCGTTGGCTCATGCCGTTTCTAGTCGTGATGGTTGGCTGCGTTGCTACTCTGCCGAGCGATGACGGGCTGACTGCCGACATCGCCGCCGAGACGGCCCGCATGGTCGTGCAGCTTCGTCAGCAGATCCCGCCGACGCCTGCCCCGCCCAGCGACGGCAAGTGCCGCAACTGCGAGGGCCGTGGGTATGTCGGTGACGGGACCGTGCGCGTGACCTGCCAGCCGTGCGGCGGCACCGGCCGCGAGCCGAAGAGCGTGTGCATGGAGGGCTGCAAATGACGAAGGCAGAGCTTGAGCAGGACGTGTGGGACTCGCTGCCAGTTGCCCGGCGGCTCATCGGGCGTCAACGCGTCAATGCCATCGTGCAGCGTGCGTTGCGAGACTGGCCCGTGGGTGTGCTCTGCCAATGCGATGCGGCAGACGCGGCTATCGTGCAGACGCATTTCACGCACCGCCTGGAGCGACGCGAACGCCAGTACGGCATGGGTTTCTTCGCCCTGTTCGTGCTCGGCGGCATCATTTCGGCCATCGTGCAGCACCTCATGAAGCGGTGGCTGGAGAATCGCATGGCGTTCATGGAGGCTTGCCTGTGACCGACGCTGCCAAGGAAACGCTGTACGGCATCATGGAGCGATGGGGATTCCCGACGCTCGTTGCCATCGCCGCGGGCTGGATGCTCCGCAACGACGTGCTCATTCCGCTCACCGAGGAGCATCGTCAACTGATTCGCACCGTGAGCGAGACGCAGCGCGACATTGCCAAGAGCGTCGAGGAGCAGACCCGCCTGCTCTACGCATTGCAGCCGCGAGTTGCGGCGGATGGTAAACCGGACGCAGCGAGGAACTAGCCATGCCGATGAGTGCGAGACTGCTGCGGCCACGCCAGACCATCCACCCCGAGGCGGCGGATTGGGCGAATCGCGTGCGGACCAACGGCGGCTCAGTGAGCGGCACGACGTTGAGTGCGGTGGACCGCTTCGTCAAGGCGATTCACGCCGCAGGCATCCGCAACCGCTTCTACCGGCTCAACCTGTTCGCGGGAACCGGCCTGGCCGCAGCCCTGGTGCCGCTGTTTCGGAATACGTCTCTGGCCGGCGCGGCCCTCGGGAACACCACCGACACCAACGCCGGAAGCACGCTGTTCGTGAGCGGTGACTTTTCGGAAAGCGTAGGACTTCACGCCAACGGCACGGTTGGTGGGACAAACCCGAAGTACCTGGACACCGGGCTATCGCCAGACGATATGCCGACGCTCGCCACGGGTCATATGTCCGTCTGGAAGGGGGCAGGTAGTATCGGCGTAAACAATGGTGGCCTTATCGGCTCGCGGACGGCGTCACAGTTTTATTACCTACGGCAGAACAATACCACAGACGCCGTCGGTGCAAACTGGGGCGTCGGTGTCATTGTCAACAGCCCAAGCGCCGAAACTGCGTCAAGCCACGTGCTATTTCGCCGCGAATCTGCCACTCGCGGCTATATATTGAAAAACGGTTCTGTCATCACGACAAGCACGAGCGTTACATCGCCAGCCGCCAATGCCAACGATTTTGTTGTCTTCAACTGGCGAGAGACTGCCGGGACTGTGACTGCGGCGAACGGATGGCCGCACGCAATCCTGGCCTACTCTATCGGCGCTGACATGACCGACTCGCAGGCGTTGTCGTTCTATAACGCGCTCGCCGCCTTCAATACAGCGATGGGCCGATGACACTGTCGCAAATCACACTCCCGGTCAGTCTCGCGTGGGCGCGCACTCATGCTCTCGTGTTTGAAGCCGACATGGCGCAGCGTGTGGCCGATGTTCAGGCAGAGATCGGCGACCATCGGTATCGTCTTGAGCCGCAACTGCTGACGGATGGCCGCTACATGGTCGGTGCTCTCCTGCTCACCGAGTGCGTCCCAGGCGGATTCCTGCACGCCGCGTTTGCCCGCCTTGACGCCAGCCGCTTTGACGAAATACATGTCGTGCCGATTGAAGAGGTTTTGGCGCTGCTGCCGCAACCGCAGGAGCCGTGAACTGCAAGAGCCGGCACGTGCCCGCCTAGCCTAGAGACACAGGAGACGCCACATGGCAGAGAACACGCCGCGAGCGAAACCTGCCAGCCGCACGGCTTGACGCCGTAACCTAAAGGCAGGCCACGCATCGGCCATCCGCCGGGCCATACCAGGAGCAACGCCATGAGCGAATCCAAGATCCGCCGAAAGAGCAAGACCTACCCGTTCACGATGTTCACGGCGACCGCGTCGTGCGTCACCATTCCCATGTTCGACATGGCTGGCGGGCTGGTCGAAGTCGGCACCATGAGCACGAACGCCACGCAAATCAATCTGTGGGTGGCCGACACCACGAACGGGCCGTTCTATCAGCTGTACGACAAGGACGGGTCCGTGGTGAAGATCACGCTGTCTGCGTCCACTGCGGACGGGCGTGCGTATGCCATGCCTGACGAGACGTTCGCGGCCCACTTCATCAAGTTCGTGTCGGCCACCACGAACAGCACGGGCACCGTCGGTACGGTGATGTTCAAGGGCTGACGATGCCCGACAGGCTGCCGACGTTCAAACCGCCGTGGGTTGGGCAGCGTAAGCGGCCACGGGCACCAGACACGGCCAGGCCATCAGCATCGGCTCGAGGCTATTGCTCGCCAGGGTGGAAGGCAGCACGCCGTGAGGTGCTGCTGCGAGATGGCTACCAGTGCCAGGCGTGTGGGGCACTGGTGCATGGGAAACGGGCGCATGTAGACCACATCGTGCCGAAGAGCAAAGGCGGCGGCGACGAGGTCACGAACCTGCAGACGCTCTGTGTGTCGTGCCATTCAAAGCGCGAAGGTTGGCGGGCGGCAAATGCCGCGATGCGCAAGAGCATTTGACGAGATGGGCATGATGCCTGCATGGTGATACTTACGAAACAGCGCATGTGCGTTGATTGCAACTGCCCATTTGTGGCCGCAAGGGGCATCGCAAGCTTGCGATGCCGCCCATGCCACAGGCTCTTTGTCAACCGCGAGACGCGCGAGAGAGATGCCGCTAGGCGTAAAAGGGAAAAGGCTGCGGAGCAGGTGGCAACCATCTTGGGATTGCCTGCTTGCAATGTAGTTCGAGACAACGGCCACAGATGCTTGGCATGCAGGCGAGTGCTTTGGGTAAACGTCGCCAGGGCTCCACGCTACTGTCACCAATGCCGCCGCTATTTCGATGTAGCGGAGATCGCTGTTGGCGTGATTTCGTTCATTGTTAAGGCAGCGATTGCGTTTCGCGGCCCGTGTGTTTCGTGTGGTGGCGAAATCCCTGCTACAAGAAAGACGTACTGCAGAACGACGTGCAGTGAATCGTGTTCTGCTGAGCTTGGCAGAAGGAGGGGGCGAGAGACATACGAGCGGCTTAAGGGCGTTAGGCTTCGTCCTCTTGGCTCGCCAAGGCAATGCAGGCTGTGCGACAAGATGATTGCCGCCACGAACACGAACGGCAGGGGGCGCAGCATATGCGACGAGTGCAACACGTATCGCGGTGACTTCAAGAGTAGGGCGCGGAAGTACGGGGTTCTGTACACCAAGTTCGACAAGCGTGATGTGTTTGCGCGAGACTCGTGGAGGTGCCAGTTGTGCAATCGCGCTGTGCTCAAAAAGGCAAAGCGAGACAAGGGGACAAGACGGCTGCACCCACGCACTGCCAGCCTTGACCACATCATCCCGATGTCAAAAGGCGGTGACCATGTTGAAGCGAACGTGCAGTGCGCGTGCCTCGCGTGTAACGTTAGGAAGAACGCCAAGATCATTGGACAACTGCGATTTTTTTGAACTTTGAGCGAAAAACATAAAAACCGCGTGTCGTACGCCTCGAAAACGCGTTGCCGAAATCACCGGGGTTTTCTGCACAATTGCCGGTTTTTGCCGTCCGTTGGCGGCCCTTACTTCGTTCCCTAAGCGGCACGCGACGTGCCTTTTCGTGAGGATTCTCACATGGCCAAGGCTGGACGCCGACCGAAACCGACCGCGTTGAAGATTCTTGAAGGCACGACCAGGGGGCCGGCGAAGCGGGAACCGTCGGCACCCCCCGGCGCCCCTCAGATGCCGGAGCGTCTGAAGGTGGACGAAGTCGCGGTCGAGAAGTGGCACGAGCTCGCCGGCATCCTCACCCGCATGGGTGTGCTGACCACGGGCGACGGCGAGGCGTTGGCCACGCTATGCGAGGTGCACTCGGCCGAGCAGTCGTGCCTGCTGCAGTTGCGGGCAGGTGGTGCGGTGATGCACACCGACCTGGGTGGCGTGAAGCCCAACCCGGCGGGGCCGATGTACCGCTCGCTAGTTGCCATGAAGGCTAGTCTGTTGTCTGAGTTCGGGCTGACGCCAAGTTCAAGGACGAAACTTGCCACGCAAGTCGAAGTCAAAAAGGACGAGCTCGAAGAGTTCTTCTCCGCACACGGTTAGCCGGCCGGGCATCGACCAGGCGAAGGCCGACCGCGTCTACTCGTTCTTTGAGAAGGTGCTCAAGCACTCAAAGGGACAGACGGCCGGGCAGCCGTTCCTGTTGCTGCCGTGGCAGAAGTACGTGCTGGGCGAGGTCTTTGGCCGGTGCCGCTCGGATGGCTTGCGGCAGTACCGTCAGGGGTACATCGAGATCCCCAAGAAGAACGGCAAGTCAACGCTACTCGCCGGCATCGCTCTGTACATGCTGGTGGCAGACGGCGAAGCCGGGGCGGAAGTCTACGGTGCGGCGAGCGACCGCGAGCAGGCGGGCATCATCTACCGCGAAGCGGCGTCGATGGTCCGCTCGTCGCCGGCGTTGAGCAAGGTGCTCGAGGTGCTTGACAGCCGGAAGACCATCGTGCATCGCGGCAGCAACTCGTTCTATCGGGTGCTGTCGGCTGACGCGTTTCGTGCCGAGGGGCTCAATATCTCGTGCCTGCTCTTTGACGAGTTGCACGCCCAGCGTGGCGACCGGCGACTGTGGGACGCGTTGCGGTATGGCGGTGCGGCCCGGCGGCAACCGCTGGTGCTGTCCATCACGACGGCGGGCGAGGCGAACAAGACGCACCTGTGGTACGAGCAGCACGACTACGCGGAGCGGTGCATTGCCGAGCCGGCGTTCGACCCGTCGTTTTTCGGGTGCATCTACGCCGCCAGCCGGGAGGACGATTGGAAGAGCCCGAAGGTGTGGCACAAGGCGAACCCGTCGCTTGGCGAAACCATCAGCGAGGAGTCGTTTGCGGCGGACTGCCGCGAAGCGGAAAACTCTGCCACGAAGCTCAATTCGTTCCTGCGGTATCGGCTCAACATCCCCACCACGTCCGACGTTAGGTGGCTGCGTCCCGACCAGATTGCGGCGTGTAGCGGGCCGCTGTCGGAGTCGCTGGAGGGCCGTGACGTGTGGTGCGGGCTCGACCTGGCGAGCAACTACGACACGACGTGTTTCGCAGCAGTCGCGCCCAATGACGCCGGCGGGTATGACGTGCATGTCATGGCGTGGATCCCGGAGCACAACGCCGCCGAGCGGGAGCGGAATGACCGCGTGCAGTATTCGCAGTGGCAGCGGGATGGCTGGGTGACGTACACGGAAGGCAAAAGCACCGACTACAAGAAGGTGAAGGCCGACATTCTGGATTTTTGCCAGAAGCACCGCGTGCGGCGGCTGGCTATCGACCGGTGGAACGCGACGCAGTTAGCCACCGAGCTCGCAGATGAGGGCTTGCCGGTGACGCTCTTTGGCCAGGGATTCGCGTCCATGACGGCCCCGACTCGCAAGATTGAGGCGTTGTTCGTGGATGGAAAGGTCCGATTCGGCGGGAATCCGTTGCTAGGCTGGCAGTTAGGCAACGCGGCGGTGCAGACGGACCCGGCCGGCAACGTCAAGGTGTCCAAGGCCAAGAGCACCGAGCGAGTGGACGGCGTGGTGGCCATGGTGATGGCGGTCGGCGTGCACATGGGCGAGTCGATGAAGCCGGCCGAGATGCCCGAAATCACATTCTGGTGACGCATGATTGCCGAATCGGCTGTGCCTGAAATCAAGTGGCTTGAAGGTCGCATGAGCCGCTGGGATGACCTTGTGGCTATGGCTGCCGATACCGGCGTGCGGGTGACGCCAGAGACGGCGATGAAGACGGCGGCATACTTCGCGTGTGCCCGCGTGGTGGCCGAGACGGTGGCGAGCCTGCCGCTGCATCTGTACCGGCGGCTGGATGACCACAACAGCGAGCGAGCCAAAGACCTGCCGCTCTACAACGTGCTCGCCCGCCGGCCGAATGGCTGGCAGACGCGGTACGAGTGGGTGGAGCAGATGTGCCTGCACCTCGGCTTCTACGGCAATTCGTACCAGTTGAAGGTGGCCGGCAATCGCGGCAGCGTGGACCAGATTTACGCTCTGCACCCGTCGGGCATGAAGGTGGTGCAAGAGGATGACCGCAGCCTCGCGTACCTTTACACGGACCCGCGTACGGGCCGCCAGCAGGCGTACCGCGATGACCAAATCATGCACGTCCGGTGGTTGTCGTTTGACGGCATCCACGGCGAGGTGCCGGTCGAACTGGGCCGCGACGCCATCGGCCTGGCCCGTGCCCTCGAGCAGTACGCCGCGACGTTCTACAAGAACAATGCACAGCCGGGTATCATCCTGCACACCGACCAGGCGTTGCCCCGCGAGGTCCGCGAGCAGTTGCGGGACCAGTGGGAGGCCGCCCACCGTGGGCCGGCTAAGGCTGGCCGCACGGCGATTCTCAGCAACGGACTCAAGGCCGACAGCGTCTCGGCGACGAACCAAGAGAGCCAGCTGGCGGAACTGTGGATGCAGTCGCTGCTGGCCATCTGCCGCGTCTGGCGGATGCCGCCGCACATGATTCAAGAGTTGGGGCGGGCGACGTGGGGCAACCTGCAAAGCGAGATGGTGTCGTTTGAGAAGTTCACCATCGCCCCGTGGCTGCGGCGTATCGAGGGTGCCATCGAACGGGACGTGCTGCCCGAGGAAGGCGACTTGTACGCGGAGTTCCTGGTGGAAGGGCTGCTGCGTGGCGACATCACGACCCGCTACCAGGCGTATGAGGTAGCCATTCGCAACGGCTGGCTGACGCCGGAAGAAGTGCGGATGAAAGAGAACCTCGGCCCGATGCCAGAGGCCGAGGACGACTCGCCAGGCGAGGCGGAGGACACGCCGGCCGATGCGGTCGAGGACCAGGCGGAAGGCGAGGACGATACGCCGGACGCGTCACCGGAACAGCCAACCACGGAGGAGTGACCATGGACATCGAGCGTCGTGACTGGGAGTTCGGCAGCGAGGATGACGGCCTGGTGGTTGAGAGCCGGGCTGATGGCCGCTCGGTCATCCGTGGCTATGCCGTGGTCTACAACCGCTTGAGCGTTGACCTTGGCGGCTTCCGCGAGCGGATTTTGCCGGGGGCGTTTGACGGCGTGTTCAACCGCCAGCGGGGCCGCGCGGATCTGGTCAGCTACTACAACCACAATCCCGACATCCTGCTGGGCCGTGAATCGTCTGGCACGCTCAAGGTGTGGACCGATGAAAAGGGTGTCGGGTTTGAGGTGACTCCGCCTGCGAGCCGGGCCGACATCCTCGAGCTCGTGGCCCGGCGTGACGTGAAGGGGGCTTCGTTCACGTTCTCCATCGAGAAGAACGGCGAAACCTTCACGACCGACGAGAACGGCCGGGCCATCCGCGAGGTGCGTGCGGCGACCATCTACGAACTGGGGCCGGTGGTGCAGCCGGCGTACCCGTCCACGTCTGTCTCTGTGGCCATGCGTTCGTACCAGTTGTGGCTTGCCTCGCAGGCTACACCTGAGCCGACGCCACACGTCGTCAGTCCTGACATCGTGCAGGCGTCCATGCGGCTGCGTGCCGCAAAGCTCAGGAGCTACATGCGTGGTCACGGCCGGTAGCCAGTGCCCGAAGTGCAAGGCGGCTCGTCTTCGCACCCGCTCTAGCCATCAGCACGGCGAGTACCACCAAGTGCGGTACATCGAGTGCTGCGGCTGCGACTACAGAACGAAGACCATCGTGCCTGCCGAGCAGGTCTTTCGTCGGTCTTTTGTACCGTACAAACAAGAACGCTGACTGCGGGCAAGTTGCCCCGTAGGGTGAACGACAGACACGGACTGTCACCGTTCACCACGGAGCGCCACGGATGGCCACGCAACTCACCAAACTCCAGGACCGGGCCGCCGCTGTGGCTGCCATGCTCGATGACCTCTCGAAGGTCGAGGAGCGGACTGCCGAGCAGACCGCCGAGATGGAGCGTCTGGCCGGCGAGGCCGATGGTCTGGAGAAGGAACTCGCCCGCGAGCATGCCATCGCGGAGAAGATCACCGCCCTGCGTGGCAAGGTCGCTGCGACCGCCAAGCCGGTCGAGGTGGCTGCGGTTCCCGCCCCCGCCCCGGTGGCTGTCGAGCGTGCGACTTCCGGCCGTGGCCGGCACTTCCGCTCGTCCAGCGACGCGGAGGCGTGTGGCCGCTGGATTCGCGGCTTCGTGCTCGGTCGTGCCGAAGACCGGGCGTGGTACGAGCGGCACGTCGAAAGCCGTGCCCTGTCGCCCAACGACAACAACAAGGGCGGCGTGTTCATCCCCGACACCTTCGCCAGCACGGTCATTCGCTTGGTGGAGTCTTTCGGTGCGTTCCCGGCGCAGGCCAACAACCTGCAGATGACGAGCGACACGCTCTACATCCCGCGTCGGGTGAGCGGCAACACGGCCTACCACACGGCCGCCAATGCCGAGACGACCGTGACCGACATGGGCACGGACAACGTGATGCTGTCGAGCAAGGAGGTCCGCGTCGGAACGCGGGTTCCCAACCAGCTCATCGACGATTCGGCCATCGACCTGGCCGGGCTGGTAGCAGAAGAGTTCGCCCTGGCCATCGCGCAGCGAATCGACGAAGACGGCTTCATCGGCACCGGGGCCAGCACCTACGGTGGCATCCGCGGCATCCAGTGGAAGTTTGAGAACGAGACCCTGACGGCTGGCATCAACGACACCAGCGAGACTGCGGTTTCGGCTCTGACGGTGGACCACTTCCTCGGTGCCATCGCCAAGGCTCCGACCTACGCGACGCAGAGCCCGACGTGCGGCTGGTACTGCACCCCGCAGATGCACGCTCTGGCGATGCAGTCGCTGGCTCTCGGCGGCAACGGTGTCAACGCCAACGAGATTGTGGACGGCGTCCGCCGGCCCACGTTCCTCGGCTGGCCGGTGTTCTTCAACAACGTGATGCGGAAGACTGCGTCGGCCGGCCAGGTGGTCGCTCTCTTCGGCGACTTGAAGCGGTCGAGCCACTTCGCCCTGCGGCGTCAGGTCGCGGTGCGGGCCAGCACCGACCGGTACATCGAGTTCGACCAGACCTACTTCCAGGCCACGGTGTCCTACGACGCCGTGACTTCCGACGTGGGCGACGCTTCCAACGCTGGGCCGGTCGTGGCTCTCATCCTCTGAACCTAGAACCCAAGGAACCAGAAACGTGAACCACCTCCAGAACAGCAAGAGCGTCCTGAGCATCTCGGCCGGCATCGGCGGCGTGGCCTCGGCTGGCACGCACACCGTCGCGGTGGACTGCCTTGGCTACGACTCGGTGAGCATCGACGTGGGCTATCGCTCGCTGGTGCACACTTCGGCACCGAGCGTCGTGAGCATCCGCCACAGCGACACGGACGGCTCGTACGCCACCATCAGCGGCTTGGTGCAGGGCACCGACTACACGCTGTCGGGCGTGGGCAACACGGCGACTGTGAACGTCACCCGGTTCGAGCTTTCGACGAAGGCTCTGCGTCGGTACCTGCAGGTGTCGGTCACGCCGTCTGCGGACGCGTCGGCCAACGGCACCAACAACGACATCGTCGTTGCGGCTCGGCTGGGTCGTGGCGAGGCGGGTGTCGATTCGGCGAGTGACGCCAACGTCACCAACCGGGTCGTGCTTGGCTGAACCAAGACGGTAGAACGACAACTCCAACGAAGGAGGAGCCGTGGGCGCGGCGACTTCGACGGTGGCAGGCGTGCAGCCTGCCATCATGCAGACGGGCAGTGGACCGGTGCGGCTCGCATGCGCGATGAGCGTGCCGCGTCTGGGCTGGCAAGACCACATGTTTTGCTGGGCCAGAGGGCTCATCCCCTACGGCATTTCGCCGATACGGCTGGAGGGGGCGTTCTGGGGGCAGTGCCTGGAACGCGTCCTCACGGACATCGTCGAAGCCGACACGGACCCCAGCAAGCCTCCGCTGTGGATCCTGACGCTCGACTACGACAGCATCTTCGAGGCGGATGCCGTGCCGCGTCTGCTGACGTACGCCGTGGCCAGCGGCTTCGACTTCGTGGCGGCGTTGCAGATGAAGCGGCGTACGGACGAGCCGCTGTTCACGATGGTCGCGGAAGGCGGCGAGCGTGTGGCCGAGGTGGCCCGCGACCACTTCGTCTACCACAACGTCATCCAAGCCAACACCAGCCACTTCGGGCTGACTCTACTGAAGGCAGACGCGTTGAAGCGGATGCCGCATCCGTGGTTCATCGGCAAGCCGAATGAGGCCGGCCGGTGGGAGGACGGGCGGATCGACGATGACATTGCGTTCTGGCTTTCGGCTCAAAAGGCTGGTCTGAAAATCGGCGTGTGCCCTCGGGTGTGCCTGGGGCATGCGGAGGTGTGGATCAAGTGGCCTGACCAGAACATGCGGGCCAGCCTGCAGCACCCTGGCGATTTTTGGGACAAGGGCGGGCGACCCCCGGACAACGTATGGCGATGACCATGGACGGCGTGAAGGTGCAGATGCAGCGGTCCTACATGCGCTACCGCACGGGCCAGGTCGTGACCGTGACGGCCGGCCTGGCTCGCACGCTCGAGCTCGCCGGCTACGCCCGGCGGGTGGCGGCCGAGCCGCAGTTGGAGTTTGCGACGGCTCCCGAGCCGGCCGGCCTGGAGCGGGCCGAGGATGCGGTGTCGCGGCAGCGGAGGCGGAAGCGTGCGTAACTGGGAACTGCCACAGACCGGCAGCCGCTACCGCAGCCTGGCTGTCAGCACCGCCAGCGGCGTCAACGACCGCCCGGTGAGCGTCAGCGAGGCGAAGGAGCATCTTCGCATCGTGGACTTCACGGGCGACGATGACTACATCGGCGGGCTCATCGATGCGGCGACGACGTGGTGCGAGGACTTCTGTGACCGCACCTTTGCCGACAAGACGTACACCGTGGCGTTCGACGACTTTCCGGCTCTTCGCACCGAGCTCCCGCGCCCGCCGGTGCGGCTGAACGCGACTGCCGCGAGCGCCACGGTGACTATCTCCTACGTGGACACCTCCGGTGCCACGCAGACACTCGCGTGGGCCCAGTCTGGAAGCCAAGACTTCCGCCTAGACCGGGACCACGTTCCTGCCTTGATCTACCCGCTGTACCTGCAGAACTGGCCGAGCACGCGGCTGGATGACAAGGCAGTGCAGGTGACGTACCTAGCCGGCTACAGCGGGGCGGCGAACGTGCCGACGCCCGCGAAGCACGCCATCAAGATGCTCGTGGGTCACTGGTACGCCACGCGTGAAGCGGTCGGCAACGCCGGGCAGGATGTGCCTATGGGTGTGCACGCCTTGCTCGCCCCCTTGAAGTGGAAGCAATACGCATGAGCCTGGAAGGCCGCATTGCCATCGACGTGGCGTTTTCCGACTCGACATCGAGCACGGGCACGCAGTCGCTCAAGCGGCTCGTGCTGACGAGCACCGACGCGTACACGAGCGGCAAGGTGGCTTTGGTGGCCGGCACCTGCGGTACGGCTGCCGTGGCGGTGGCCGTGGCTCCCAGCACGTACAAGGACGCCAGCGGGGCTGCGGTGTCGTTTGCCACGGTGACGCGGTTCGCGTTCGCGGCGTCGGCGGCTGCGGTGTGCAGCGAGGCGGCCGGGGCTGGCGTTGCCATCTCTGGCGGCAGCCGGGTGGCGGTGAGCGATTCCCGCAACGGCGGCACGTCGGGCTTCAGCGTCTCGGCATACGCTGGCACGGCGTCCTACAGCCTCGTCATCTACGGGACGTGACGCATGCTCAGGTCTGGCCTGATGGACACGCTCGCCACGGTGCAGACGCCGACGGACTCGACCAATTCCATTGGCGAGCCGGAACTGGCGTGGAGCACGTTTGCTACGCGGTGGATTGCCATTCTGCCCCTGTCGGGAAACGAGCAAATCAGCGCCATGGCGAATGAGGGCAGCGTGACGCACCGCGTGCGGATGCGGTACACGGACGGGCTCAAGCCGAAGATGCGGATTCAAGCCGACGGGCGGCAGTTTGAAATCATGTCGGTGATGGAGCGTGGCCGCCGCGAGGAACACGAACTCATGGTGTCGGAGGTCATCGACTGATGGCTGACGTTGCCATGACGGTGGAAGGCGTCGAGCAGATCCTGCTGGGCTTTTCCCGGCTGTCTAAGGGTGTGCAGCGGAAGTACCTCGGGGCTTCCGTGCGGGCGGTCGTGAAGGCAGCCGTGCCGCAAGTGAAGGCTCTGACGCCGCGAGGCCCGACGGGCAACCTGCGGCGGTCGGTCGGGCTGAAGCTGGAGAAGAAGAAAAAGAACACGACCGTCACCGGCATCGTGGGTTACCGGTCCAAGGGTGGCGGCAATCGCAACGAAAAGGGGTTCCACGCCTGGTGGGTCGAGAACGGCGTGCGGGACCGATACCCGCGAGGCAAGGCGTTAAGCGTGCCGCTGCGGCTCGCGGCGAAGTACCCGTACATGAAGGGGCAGGTGTCGCTCATTGGCGGGCAGGATGGCGGTGCCATCTTCTTCAAGAGCGTCAGGGGGTACACCGGCAGCGACAAGTTTCGCCAGTGGTCCGACGCGAACCTGCCCCGCATGAAGCAGGAACTAGTCGGCAAGCTCGAGCAGAACCTCGGCACCGCTATTGCCGAGGAAGAGCGGCGGATGATTCGCAAGATGCACGGGGGCCGGTAGTGCCAACCACCACGCACATCGACGAATCCCTCGTGCAGCTGCTGTCGGCCGACGCCGATATCGCCATGACGGTCGGCAGCCGGATCTACGCCGTGCAGGCTCCGCAGGGCACGACGCTGCCGTGCATCGTCTACCAGCGGGAAAGCCTCGGCCGTGGGCCGTACATGCACATGCAGGGCATGACGGGCATCACCCGCGTGACGTTCACGGTTTCGGCGATTGGCGAGTCGTTGCTGGAGGTGCGAAACCTCGCGCGGGCCATTCGGGTCGCCCTACAATTCAAGAGGACGGAGGCCATTCGGCTCGCGGTTGTCAAAGACGACGACGACGCCCAGGAGCCGCCTTCCAACGGCGAGCAGTTGCCGATTTATCGCACGGACGTTTCGGTGGAAATCACGTACACGGAGAGTTGACGCATGGCTGCTGACATCGGACAAGGCACGTACGTTTCGTTCGGCACGGCCGTGCATACGGCGACCGGCTACAAGATCACCGGCGTGAATCACGGCGGCATCTCGCGTGCGGTGGCCGACGCCACGCACATGACGAGCTCGGCCAAGGAGTTCGTGGCCAGTGCCATCTACGACCCTGGAGAGTTGTCGGTCGAGGTGCTGTTCGACCCGTCCATCAAGCCCACGGGCGACTTGGCGAACGTCGCCACCAATCAAGTCGTGACCGTGTACTGGGCCAACGGCGGCACCGCCGTGACGCAGTGGACGGCGTTTGGATTTGCTACCGGCTTCGAGGCTGGTGCCCAGATGGAAGACATGATGAGCGGCACGCTCACCATCAAGCTCTCGGGCACGCTGCCGAGCTAGTTCTAACAGGAGGCGCGGATGGCTCTGACCCGTGAGCAGGTAAAGGCCAAGCGGGGCGTGCGGCCCCGTGTCGCCGTTGAGGTGCCGGAACTCGGCACGGTGTACGTCGCCAAGTTTTCTGCGAAGGACCGCGACAGGTTCGAGCAGATGGTGACGGGAGGCCGTGTCGGCGGCGTCAATCTCGACAACGTGCGTGCTCGTTTCGTCGCCATGGTGTGCGTGAACGAAGACGGCACGCGGATGTTTGAGGACGGCGACGCCGACTGGATTGGCGAGCTCGACACGGACATCGTGCAGGCCATCGTGGACGCCGGCTTCAAGCTCAACGGCATTGGCGTCAATGCAGTGGAGGAGGCGGCGGGAAAATAGAAAGCCGGCCGGTGCTGCTGTTCCTGTACCGGCTGGCATTGAAGCTGGGAACGTGGAACGTCGAGGGCCCTGGCGGGCTCGCGGAGGTAATGCCGGTAGATCAGTTGTACGGATGGATGGGGTACTACCTCATCGAGCCGTGGGGCGACGAGTGGCTGCGGGACGCGGTCGCACATTGCCAGCGGTACAACGCCAACCGAGGAAAGAACAAACCACCCAAGAAGCCCGAGGACTTCATGCCGGTGCCGAAGCGGGCCCAGACGCCCGACCAGATCCTCGCCACGTTGAACGCAATTCCCCTGCCCCAGTGATGCCATGGCCAAGAACTTCGGACGCGTTAACGTCAGCGTCACGGCCAGCACGGGCGGGCTGACGGC